>Ga0180009_10006522_pt1 | contig 12215 bp, 28 predicted proteins | sample OS_PC_MetaG_FD_123537 | JGI IMG/M metagenome (GOLD analysis project Ga0180009, IMG submission 123537) | Groundwater microbial communities from the Aspo Hard Rock Laboratory (HRL) deep subsurface site, Sweden - OS_PC_MetaG | ecosystem: Environmental > Aquatic > Deep subsurface > Groundwater...
CAATGCCCCCCAAGTAATGACAAACTCCTCCTCACCCAGACCAAGGTTCTGCCAAATGCGATAGTTGTCACCCTCCCGAAAAGGACACACACCCGCACGAATCCGATACTCACGAGAATTCTGAGAATTCGACATACCCAATGCCTCCTACGTTGACCCCTCAAACAACCCAACAAAGAGAAGAAGGAAAGTTCGAGATTGTAAATGACCAACGGAGATAGCACAGGAGGCAGAGAGTAAATGTGTTCAGAGAGGATTCGAGAAAGAGAGAGATCTAGTATCCAACCTCACAGATCCAAGAGAGAATACAGATCCAAGAGAGAACCGTGTCCCTATCCAACATCACAGGAGAGACCCCTTTACGAGGGTTTGAGATGCTTTTTGGGGCAAATCAAATGCTCACCAAACACGCCCTCTGGGGCCTCTCTCATCGCCTTTCAACTAATAATGGCCGGGTTCCTCTCAGAAAGTTCGCGCGAGACCACACCCATCACACCCGTCTCTAACCCCTCCACCACCTCTCTACACCTCTCCACAAGAATCCCCCTGAGACAAGGAATAACGGAGAATCGCCACTCTGGGGCCAGAACACCCTTTCTCCCTGAAAAAGACAGACCGACCACAAGACCAAAAATCCATCAAAATCGGCCATCTGGCACGGAATATGCCAGATGCGCCAAGAGAGCTGAATCCGAAAGTTCCCGACGAATCAACCGAACTAGCACATCTGGCATATCTCATGCCTGGCATGTTCCATGCCAACTCCCCCTGTCTTTGCTAGGAGAGATGAGAAACCCCCTGGCATGTCTCATGCCAGAATGTGTCGAATTCTAGATTGAATTTGGACGTATTCCCTCTGTCGTCGTCTAGAGGACCTACTGCATTTCGTGTGCCAGGGTTCCAGGATTAGTCAAGATCCTTGAGAAGAGAGATACGGCTGATGTTTGGGGGAGTGGGTTCGGGTTTGGGGGGTGCCAGGATGGGGTATCCATCCTGGCACCATTGGCGTAGGGTGATGGAGGTGCTCAGTCCAGTAGAACCCTGTTGCGATTCATCTAGGTTTCGGAGGGCTATCTCAATCAGGCGGTCGTGTTGGGTATCACCAGGTGGTCCGTTCAGGGCTATGATTTCGATGATTAGCTTTCGAAGCTTGGGGTGCAGGGGTAAGCTGAATAGGTCGGAGATGATACGGTCGTGGTCGGTTTGGGTCATGGGGGTCCTGGTTACCCTCGTGGGTTGACGGGGGTCAATCCTTCACCGTGATGGGAAATGTAATCCACACGGGAGAGCATTCTATCCCATGCCTCACTTGGGGGGTAGAAGGTCATATCCATGCCGTACCATGTGGCACCTCCGTCAATGGAGATGAGGAGGTGCCCCAGGGAGCCGTGGTCGAAAGAGAGCTTCCACTTGGGGTAGTCCCACACCATCTGTCCCACCCACTCAGGGCGTCCATGCTCTGTGGATTCGTACCCCAAACGTCTTCCGTACTCCGCCAGTTCACGCATCCAAGTCAGCGTGGCGTGATAGGCCATGTAACCCATCCCACCCTGCTGTACTCGTTCCTGTTCGTTCAAAGGCATGTTGCGAACCTCTCTTCTCCCTTACTCGTATAGGGGTTCTTCGGTGGTGGGGTCGGTCATTCAGCTTCCACCGCCTCGTAGGTCTCGAAGTGCTGGGTCTCCACGAGGTGCTGTCCACGTGCTTCTGCTTCGGCCTGTGTCGTGTACTCCATCCAGTCCCACCCATGGGTAGCCCTACCCTCGTCTTGTAGCGGAGTCGGGCTGTCGTCGGGCGTCAGGGTGTCCCAGTACACTGTGCCGAGCTTGGTGGTCATCTTGAGGTTCCAGGCCATCGTTTGTGTCTCCTGTTTCTCCAACGGTTCTGGGGCTTGGAAGGTTAGAGAAATAGTCTAGATTCCGAAACCGTAAAACTACGTTGCTACCCTGAATCTACGGGGGATTCTAGGTGGTCAGCAGTAGTGTTCACCCGATTGCATGTAGGGGGACACCACCAGGGTGATGTCATGGTTTGCGTCACGGATGTGGTGCTTGACTTGGCACACGTTGAACACCACCCAGGCTCCGTCCACCACGACGTTCCCGAGAGCCTTCATCGCGTCCTCTCCTAGAAGGGTCACCGGCAGGTAGATGTTCTCACCCTTGCGTGGAATGGTCTCCATGTTCACGGAGTAGAGAGTACCCTCGCGAGTTTCGATGTTAATCCTGGGCATGGTGGTCTCCTATGCTGCCTTGCGCAGAGCCTCGGTCAGGGTCTAATTCTTAGTCAGTCGTTTTTCCAATGTTGGTTCCCCGTGGCGTGTAGTCTTTCGTAGTAGTGCTGGGGCGGCACTATCTGTGATGGTGATTCTGAAGTTCGTTTTGGTGGGACCCTCTGTAGCGAGTCTTTCTAGCATTCCCTTTGGAAGGCGGTCTGCGAAGTTCTGGAGACTCTCTGGGTCCCCTCCGTCTCGGATGTATTTCTCGATCAGGTAGTGGATGCTCTTGATGCGGTAGTGGATGGTCTCCACTCGTTTGCCGAGGAGCATCGCCATCTCCTTTGCGGAGTACCCCATCATCCATAGGAACAGACTGGGCAGGAAGACGGGCTTCCGCAACACCACATACAGGGCCAGTGGGTGTTGGGCATACTGGTCTTCCCCCATCCCTTGTGTGCAATTCATGAGGTCTCTCCTTTCAGTATCCGTTCGGTTTCTACCCTGCCCCTACTCTCAGCTTCCTTGTGGGGTACGCCTGCGGCAATCAATCGAAGGGTGGCACGGGCGGTACGGACCTTTTGTGCTATGGTGAACACCTTGGAGATGGGTTTGTCATCGAACCATTTCGTGCCATTTCGTAGGGAGCGAATCAAACCCCCCACGTACATGTCGTTCTGAGCGATGGTGTGGATGTTCGCCCCATTCTGAACTGCACGCGCTCGACGGATATCCTCCTCGGCTCCTTCTAGAGAGCTCCTCAGGTAGGCCATCGCATCCGCATGGGTAGGGCGGGTCATGTCCTCACGGTCCAGGTTAGTTATTGAGCGTCCATCCACGAGAAGAGTTTCCGTAGCAGCGGAAGCACGAGCCCCCACCGTAAAATCCAGTCCCGCCGCATCGCGGGCAGGTATGATAGACTCCCTCGAGGAAGGTCGCGGTAGCCGTGTCGACATGATGGGTGGCGAACGCTGCACGTACCGTGTCTTCGTTCGCTGGCTTGGTGTCCGTGTTTTGATGCCACCTGAGAACCTTGCCGGAGGGCGACTGGTAGCGCCACCACACACGCCCACCACGCTCCCATCTGACTTCGTGCAGTGTGTTTCTCTTCCCCTTGGTGGTCATCGTCGTATCTCCTCCGTGCATCCCTCCAACGGAGGTCAGGGGGGAGGTCTTAGAGAGAGAATCGTGGGCTATTTACCAGAGTTGTTTCTCGCCTCGCATCACTGTGACATCCGCGGGCATGACACGGGCCTCTCCGTAGGGGTGACGACGACAGTACCCACGGGCCACCCTGAACGCCTTGCGTTTGCGGTACGGACCCAGGATGGAGGTCTCGGCCCGCCTGAACGGCGAGGGCTCCACGATGAGGATCCAGAGGTAGGGGGTCATGGTTCTTCCTTCGTGTAAAACAGGGTGAGGATATCTTCTTCGATCCGCACATAGGACTCAGCACGTCGGCAGGCAGCACGTGCTTGGATACGCTCTTGTTTTCTTCGTTTCAAGTTCTCCACATGCCTTTTTCTAGCAGTGTTGTAGGGCTCCTCCTTGGGAAGCGGCTCGAGGGGATGGTCTTTCGAGAACTCCACGAGGAGGTGGCGGAGGGCTTTCAGGTCGTACTCTACCCTCTCTTCCGTCACCCGCAATTCGCGAACCATCCCCAACGGGGAGTACCCATCCAGTGCCAGAAGCAGTATAGGAACGAATTTCGTATTTTTCTCCGCCACGTACAGGACGAAGGGGTGAGCGAGGTATGGGTAGACTTTCCTGCCCTTGGTCATCAGTCCTCCTTGATCCTCAGGCGTTCCTGCAGTTCATCCCCCAACAACAGCTCTAGACGTGAAAATAACGGTGTGTTACCCGTTCCCCCCACTTCCGCTTGAAGGTCACTAGCCATCTCACCAATGATCATCGTCCACTCGAGGATCCTCTGGATCGCCTGTAACGGGGTGTGGGCCTCCTCGTAATCCCCTAACTTATCGAAGAGTATGTCCACAACCCCAGGACAGCTAGAGAAAGCCTCATGGAGTCCTTCGAATAGATCTATACAGGGTTTAACCAATCCCGCCAGCTCACGGGCATCGTTTTCGCTACGTGCTGGCCAGTAAGGACGGATTTGCGTTGCCATGTCAGAGCAGGCCTCCAGAACCCGCCACATGTTGCGCCGTATCTCCATTTCCTGTGACGAATCACTCATGTCCCCTCCACCAAAATCATTTGCATGGGGCACCTCTCTGGGTGGCTACGAAGTTTGGGGTTGGATCAGGCACCACACGCTTCCAGAAATATCTCTGGTCCAGCTCTCTACGCAGCTCCTCCAACTCCTCCTCGGATGCCCGGTGTAGTCGCCCAAACTCAGGGTACAGGTGCTCATGCTTGCGCACCCTGTCTCCCCTATCCACCTCACAGATGGGTCGGGTCACCGCACACGTCTCACTGACACGTAGGTCCAGCTCCCGTCAGCGTTCTGGCTCTGAGGCGCGTACACCCACGTCTGGTAGTTGGTCACAGGTTCGGGCTGTCGTCGCCAGTTGGCGATGGTCAGCAGTACGGTGGCCAGCACAAACAAGGTTCCCCACAAAACAGTCATCACTTCCTCCTACCAGTCCCCACCGTCATTGGGGATGTTGATGTAGTCCACGATGTAGTCCGAATCAACGCCCCCACGGCTGGTATGGACGCACTCACCGTTTTCGTCGCAGCGCATCACACACAGGGTGCCCGAAGCCGAGTACAGCCATAGTGATTTCGGCCAACGCTTCGCCAGGCGCTTCAGAGCCTTGATTGCCTGTTCTTCGGTCATCACGCTCTGCTTGGTCATCACACCCTCCTCATCGGCTGGTACTCCCGTCTGGGTCCTGTCCCACCCGCCGATAAGTTCACGTTTCGAACTTCACATCGAGGCCCAACTTTTCACAGAGAGCTTCAATGGCCCCCAGTGGGGTATCCGCCGAGGCTGTCTCTTCGAGAGGGACATAATTCATCCGACACGAAGAGGAGAGGTGCATTCGGCCCGCAACCCAACGCTCCTCCCCCGGCACCAACACAGGCGTCACCCGAAGCTTGTGCTTCTCCATCAACTTGAGAGCTTCACCAGAGGTCATCACACCCACCCTTCCACCACGTTGCCCTCGTCATCCAACAGGTCGACGTTCCCATGGTCGTTCACGTGGTACACGTCCGGGTAGTAGCCGTGAGCCTCCATCCAGGCGCAGCCCGCGGTAAAGGCAAGATCGAAGTTCGCGTGAGTGCCAAGGTACTTCCCCTCGCAGCTCACCGTACAGCCGTTGCGAGTATCCTCGATCACCATGTCTTCGTAGGCGGGGCGTTCCATGTTCCGTGTCCTCCTTGCACCCCTTCAACGGAGGTCAGAGTGGAAATGTTAGAGAGAATCAGCTCTTCATGAGCAGTTCCAGCCTGGAAGTTGCGTTGTTGGGTAATCCCCATCTCGCTGGACTGGAGGCATCAGGGAATTTCCGCTGGAACCTCTCCCAACACCTCTTGCAGGGCCCCATACCCTCCATGGGCCTCACTCGCTCCCTCCTGCTCAACTCCTCCCCACAAAAACTCTGCCACCACCCCTCACCCGCACGCTCCCAGTAGTGGTCCAAACGTCCGAGGCCTTTCGTATCCCCCAGTAGTACCCCAACCCGCATACCCCGTTGGGACACTAGGTTTCGGATGTACCGGCATCACTCACCCTCTCACGTAGGTACTGCTTGAGGTTCGCTACAGCCTCCTCCCTGTAACGGTAACCACCCACACGCTCCTCATACATGCCAGAAGGGAACCACCACCAGTCCCCACTCTCATCCACCCTCACCACGTAGAGATTCCCTCGTGTGGTTCGCCACAGTTCACACCCGGGATAAAGCACCTCCGAATGATCCTCCAGCTTCTCACACGCCATGTCCGCAACCAGCGAGTCCACTACCCGCTGCTTCGCCTCCACAAACGAGTCCACATACCCCCCTTCCCCCGTACTCGTCTCCCATATCCACGTCCCCACCCTGCACGGCCCTGCCGCCACTTCCTGGGCATTGCAGCGATTGATGCGCTTCGCGATAGGATCAAACAGGGAAGGGTTGTGGACGTTGCCCCTCGGAAAGCCTCCCGGGGCACGCAGGTTCCACCGGGGATCAGGATGGGGGTTGTAGCCCCAGTTTCCGGTCCAGGGTGTGGGTGCCAGATACTCGTTGAGGAGCTCTTCGAGATCCGGCCCACCAGCGAACTCGTCTTTCAGGGTATACCAGCCGTAGGTGCCCCCGTGCTCCTGCACAGAAGCGAGTTGGACACCTTTCTCCTCGAGCCAGTCGAGGAGATGTATGATCTCTTCACGGGTCATGGTTCGACTCCTTCCAACTCTTGTCGTAGTCGGTCCAAGAACTTCTCGGCCTCCCGGAAGCGCTCCCTACCCCAGCACTCGAGGATGTCCATTTCGGTCAGCCCGTCATCATCAGGGTACCGCAGCTCTTCCAACACTCGTAGGAGGGCCGGGGCAGCATCCACGGGGATGGTCAGCTCGATGTGGTATTCGTTGCCGGGCATGTCAGCTCTCCTGGTTCATCTTGCGCAAGCAGCCCTTGCAGGTCACAGCGCGATGGGTGGGCAGCCAGATGGACGTGGTGCTCTTCTCCGGGCATTCCATACGCAGCCAAGGGTCCCACCGTCCAGCCTCCATCGTCTTGTCGTGTATGAGCTTCCTGTTGCACGAGGGGCCGGTTTCACCCATCTGATGTACCACCGCGTCCGGCTTGGCAGCGATCCAGGTGACGCCCGCTTCTACCGTCCGCTTGGCACACACAGCACCCTGGGGGGCCACCGTGGTCTCCAGGGTGGCTACCTCAACATCGTAGGCGGCAGCGATTTCGTCCTCGTTCTGGAGGGTATCCCCATGCACGTTCTGATGGGGTAGGGTTTCCAAGTCGCACCACTCACCCCCGTCGTAGATCTCCACCACCCGGAAGGTCTGTGCCTCGTAGCGCTCACATCCCACCAGGTGGATGATCATATCCTTGGCTACGTGGTCCATCTCTATTTCCTCCGTGCATCTCTCCAACGGAGATCTAAGGGGAGATGTTAGAGAGATTGTGGAGACCTCATCAGTTCTTCTTGCACCCAATGGCCCCCCAGGGTGCTGGTTGTCCCTCACATAGCGTCCCATGCCCCCGGTCAGAGCTTCGGGGTGGACGATGGTGATCTCGCAGGACGCCTTGTTCACGGGGGGTTCTTCCACCGCTATCACTCGGTCGCCTTCCTCGTCTTCCGCACAACGTCCACACTGGTCGATGTATCCGTTGCGGGCGTGGTACGGATGGCGGGGGTCAAACTCATCCTCGCAATCTCGACAGATCTGGATCATGTCTGACCCCAACCTACACGTCTCGGGGCAGATTTCGGAGTCTTTTGATCATCGGGCTCAGGCCGATGATCAAAAGAACCATGATGGTGCCCCAGATAAGACCCCCACCACCGAGGAATTTCCCGGTAGAAAGGGCGATGGCGAAACAGAGGCCAATCAAGGCCCAGAAGTTCACGTTGAAGTTGTTGAGAATACGGTCCATGTCAGGTCCTCCTTACATCTCTCCAACGGAGATCTGCGGGGAGGTCTTAGAGAGAACCTACGGAGTCGTGTGGATCTTGATGTGGGTGGTGCCAGCGGGGAGATCCTTGATGGAGATCACCTTCGGGAGGTCGGAACACGCGCGGATAACGAAAGATTCGAGATCCAGGTTGTCCTTGGGGCCCTCCTCCCCGAAGTACTCCAGCGCCTCCGGATGGGGGTCCACCCCCAGCTCCACGCAAACTCTCCACAGCTTGGTCATCCGTTCGTGCTCCTCCGGATCCACAGGGAGAGCCTGGTAGGTCACCGTCAGGATACGCTTCGGGGTGGCCTTGGGCGGAGCCTGATAGGTCTCGGGCTTGGGTTGGGTCTGGTACTTGCTCTCCTCCGTGGGGGTTTCCACCACACTCTCCTTCGGGGTCGGGGTCGAAATCAGCCCCTTTGCCAGGAGCTTCTTCTGCTGAATCATCTCCTGCAGTACCTGGGTGGCCTTCACGGGTGCAGGAGCCAGCACTCCAAGCTCACGCCGCACCTTGTAGTACGTCTCGTTGGAGACTTGGCTTCCGAAGATCTCCCGTGAAATCTTCACCATCTCCTTCTTGGTGGGCAGAGGGTGTCCCCTGTCCTTGAAGCTCTTGAGCCACCCCACCAGCCACTTCCGCTTCATGTCACGGAACTTGATCCGGCGATCGATCACCTCGTCGTTCTTGTACCTCCCCGGGCCGATGAGATGGAGCCACTCCCCCCGGATCTCCCCCACCTCGTCACGGGTGAGGAGCATCAACTCCGTGTCCGCCACCTGTGTGGGGATACCCTCAGGGATGCGAAGAAGTCCACGTGCCTTACCCGCCACCGCAGAGAGGTCTAGGAGCATCCCTGGCTCCTCCTCCACCACCATCCGAATGGCTGTCCGCGCGTTCTGCTTCAACTTCTCCGGCAAACCCTCCATCGGAAGCGGCAGTACGTCTCTGACGGGGGGAGGCGGGTCCGAGTTGAGCTTTCGGATCAGGTCGATCACCGAGATGTTGTGGGCCTTCAACACAGTGACGATGTCACTCCTGGCCAGGGTCCACTTGCGGCTCGTGATTACGAACAGCTTCCCCTCCCTCTCCGCCATCTCACGGGCGGAGTTCAAGACGAGTGGCCGGGTGGAGTCCCGGAGCACGATGATGATATCACACCCCAGAGAACCACCGACAGGTTTGGATTTGTTCTTCCCCCCATGGAACGCACTCAGCACGATACCAAGAGTCCGTAGGTTCTTGGCGAAGGTCCCACGGACATACCGCTCTTCACCACCAGCTACCAATGCTTCCATGTGTGATATCTCCTTTACTTTCTACTACAACGGGTTCCTACGTGAAAAAGTTAGAGAATACCTACACCCCCCACGAAGAACTGGGCTAGCTCTACCCGAGGTGCAGCTTGATGATGTCGGCGGGGAACTTGAAGCCCCGGCCGTCCTTCACACGCTCGGCGGAGAAGGGGTACTTGGAGCGCCGCGTGTTGATCCCGGTGATCCGGTACTGCGTCCCCGCCCTCGTGAACTCCTTGCCGAAGCACTCGGGGTCGACCCCCAACCTCACCGCGCAGGTCTTGAAACTGTCGGGCACCGCACCGTCGGAGACGGTCTGGAAGCAGACCTGAAAGCCGAACTCGGAAGTGTTGAACGAGCCGCCCTTCCGCACGTAGACCATTCCGAACCTCTCTGCTACCTCTCTGAGAGCCGCGTCCGCAGCGTTGCTGATGTCGGTACAAGTGTTTTGCGTGAGTCGTGTTCCCATGAGTGTATCTCCTCTGTGTATCTCTCCAACGGAGGTCTGGGGGGGAGATGTTAGAGAGTTTCGGGGTTACTCTTGGATGAACCCCTGCAGTACAAAGCCCTGGATGAAATCGAGGGGAGGGGTCTCATCCGGCTCGAAGCCCGTGGATCGAATGATCTCCCCCAAGCTCGGATGGGCCTTCACAAACTTCAGCCACTCTTCTTGTGCCTCCTCCATCCTCTCCGCGAAGAGGTCAGTCTCTTCCATGATCCTCTTCTTCGCCTCGATGGCCTCCTCACCCATGAGTGCCCGTGCCTCTTTGATCTTCTCCCGGCTAGATACTAACTCAGCGAGGAAATCACGAAACATGTGGTCAATTTCGACTGCGGATTTTGCCAGGATCTCTCCTCCGTGTATCTCTCCAACGGAGATACCCGTGGAGAAGTTAGAGATTACCTGTGGGCACGAGAAACTCTAGAGGGTCCTTCACCAAAAGGGTGGTGAGTCCTCGAAGAGGACTGTCCTAATCTCGGTTCTTCTCTACCTGTCCCTGCCATGCACAGAAGTCCACCTACCTGTGGGTACGAGAAACTCTGAGGGAGATGCTCTACTACAGGTCGTTGACGCCCGTGGACGTTCTGGACTTTTGAAGCTCCTGCGAGCGTAGGTACACGTCATTGGCCATAAGCGTTATCTTGCCTTCGCCGCTGTACTTGTTCCATTCCCACACTCCGAATACGTTCCCGTCCATCCACAACCTGTCACCCATGCTGTCCGTGTCCCAGTCGTGTTTCTTGCGCCCTGGTCCGTATGCCTGCTGCAACGTAGTCAGCAAGTTCGAAGCATGGGTATATCCTTCCGTCGTGATTAGCACTCCTATGTACAGGCCCTCCAGGACCATGTAGGAAACTGAAACAGGAACGTCGCCAATGGACGTCTGACACGTCCACCTGACCCCGGTTTCCGGGTTAGACATGCAGTTATCATCTGGAGGTTCCTCCAGGAACGCGGCGTCTCCGAACGGATGCCCCCGGAACCCGTCCGCCAGCTTCCCCGCATGAGCCTGGCCAGCAAGCACCAGAACTGCCAACAGACACAAAAGGTGGCTCATCTTCATCATTCTACTCCTAGGTTCTAGGTTGAACAGGATCACTGGACAACCCAATGTGCCCGTCCTACATACACCCACCAACGACCCTACATGAAAAATAGTTAGAGAAAAACCCAACACACCCAGAGCTTTTGCCCAAATCCCTGACGAACCCTCAGAAAACTAGCCAGCCCTCAAAAGTTTGCAAATCTATGTTGCTAACACCGATGTGTTGCTATAATACACCCCATGGACACACCTAAAACTATTCAGAAGCTGTTGGACCAGACCCAAAACCCCCGAGATCAGATGATCCTCTTGATGGGTGCCTACACGGGCATGAGTGCAAAGGAGCTGGCTTTGCTGACAGCCGAAGAAGCAAGCAGACTAGCTGACACACCCATCTTCAAGCCGGTCCGAGACCAGGTTCTCGATTACATCCAAGCCCTGCCACCCCAAAATAAGGGTCTCATGTTCAGATCCCAGACCTACGGGGGAAAGTTGGACAGAACCACCCTCTTTCGAATAATCTCCGCAGCCAAAGCAGGCCAGGGATACCCCCCAGGAGGCGTCCGCATCCTCCAAATGCTCCACGAACAACTCCAAAACACCTAAGCAGTAGAGGGGCTTCTTAAAAAGCTCAAAAACAGGTTGCTAACCCCGTCATCATAGCGTATTTTGGGTACATCATGAGCGCACAAGATACTCTGAAACTCATTGCGAAGGCTGGAAAGACCCCCAGGGACCGGCTCCTGATCCTCATCGGGGCCTACACAGGGATGAAATCTGACGAATTGAGCCACCTGACCGCGGGTGAGACTCAAACTCTGACCCAGAGTGACCTAAAGCCCATTCGTAAACTCATCCAGCGCTATGTGAAGTCGCGTGAACTCGCAGACGATGACCTGATGTTCAGGAGCCAGACCTACGGTGGAAAGCTCGAACGTACCGCCATCTACCGCATCATCTCTAACGCGGTGAAAAGAGCACTCGGCATGTCCCGTCGAGGAGGTATCCGCCTCCTTCAGGCTCTCTGGAGAGTTCTGTGTGATGGATTCCCCAGATGGATCGTAGATGCAGTGCTTACCACTGGGTACCTGCCAGAGTTCAGAAGTATCGACCTTGATGATATCGAAGACTGGCCCGCCTACTACAACTTGATACTCGCCTGAAAAGACCCCAGGAAGAGCAACGCCCGCCTCGAGGTAGGGTGAGGCGGGCGTGCTCAATCAAACTACTATTATTTGATGCGAACTCTGATGGCGCGTTCCCGTTCTTTTGTCGGGGGCCGCGGGAGCCCAGGGATGCCCTACGGAGGGTCTCTCCCTCTCTTCTTAACCTCACGATGTACTGGTGGGTGCATTACAGTCCTCACGCCTATCTCAACCACCTACGTAGGTGCAATCACATCCTACAACAAGTCCAGTCCAAAGAGGGTGCGAAAAGAAGTTCAAAGCCTAGAAGTCTCCCAAAGCACCCTCTCCTTACACCCCTCTAACGGAGACCTAGATGGAAATGTTAGAGAGTTTCCGTGTATCCATAGGTAGAAAGTACCTACGCGCTAGGTAGAAATGAACTGCTAGG
>Ga0180009_10006523_pt1 | contig 12213 bp, 8 predicted proteins | sample OS_PC_MetaG_FD_123537 | JGI IMG/M metagenome (GOLD analysis project Ga0180009, IMG submission 123537) | Groundwater microbial communities from the Aspo Hard Rock Laboratory (HRL) deep subsurface site, Sweden - OS_PC_MetaG | ecosystem: Environmental > Aquatic > Deep subsurface > Groundwater...
GAGATGGGGCTTCACGCTGGACCGCCAGCTCTGACTCTGCTCGCCGAAATTGATGTGGTTGTAGAGAATCTGGGCTTTCTCGTCGAATGTGAGATCGCCCACGTCGACCACGGCGCTTCCATCGGTGAATCGCGCGAGATTGCGCTGGCCGAGCCGCCTCCGCGCTCCTTCATAGATGTGCTTGCGCGACGTCAGCAGGAACCGATTGCCGTGATTGATCGCCGCACGCAATTTGGAGAAGGCAGAGGCCCAGTCTTGGACATAATCGTCGCGCAACACGTTCGAACCAAAGGCGTCGTCGATCCAGAAGAACCGTCCGGGGTCGTTTGGATTCCATCCCGCTTCGAAATCCCGCGGGCTCGTGAGAGCAAGGACAGTGTTATCTCGGTTTTCCGATGCGATCGTCGAAACGATGGCGCCGATCGCCGATTTGCCGCTCGACGGATTGCCGAGCAGAAGCACAACACCATATTCCGAGATCGCGTTAACGGCGTTGCGATGGGCCTTGGTCGGAACGTAAGTCCGCAGCTTCGGAATCCAGCTGTCGAGGAGCGCCCGGCTCTGTTCGCTGAGCCGCTCGTCGACAATCGACGTCAAATCGCCAAGACCATAGACCTGTGGCACGAGCGCGCGAAGGCGGGCGCTGCTCCTGATGACTCGAACAATATATTGCCGGCCCAAAATATGCGGTTTGCGCACGCCAAGCGCGCGCAATCGCGCGCGCATCGCGGCGGCGACCGGTGCATCAACGCTCATGTTGGTCATGAAGGCGTAAGTGTCAGCCAGCCCCGCCTTGACCAGTTCCTCGACGTTTTCGATCTCTCCCGATAGGTCGCTCGCCCTCAACGCCTTGCCCGCCTCCGAGGTGTGCTTGCACTGAATTGTGCCAATGGAGGGAGCGTTCGATCCCGACGGTATGAGGAACACTGCGTCTTGCCCACCATCCTGCGCTTCCCGGAAAATCTCTACCGGGCGACCGAGCACGACTTCGCATACCTGCGAGCAAAGATCCTGGAATGCACGCCAACCGATTGTATGAAGAGCTAGGTCGCTCCACGGACCGTGCGCGCGGCGCTCTCGGACTGGCACAATCTCGCTCAAGCCGTTTTCGACTTTCACGCGACAAGGACCGGCGCTTGCGCCTGCGGCGGGTCAGGCAGGTCCTCGTCGCGGAAAAAGCGCCAAATTGAGCGAACCACGTTCTTCAACATGTCGCTCTCGCGACCGTGTTCTTTTGCGCGCAGCAATGTCTGATAAACGACCTCGGGAATTTTCTGGGTGTCATTGCTTGGATGCACTCCGAAGGGCTCGCAAGCAGCAGCAAGGCACGCGGCGTGAATGTCCGCTGTGATATCCTCCTTGAGACGATGTTCCAGCGTTTTGCCGAAATGCGCATAGCAATCGCTCACTTGGTCACCGGTTGGGGCCGCATTGATCACTTGGTCCGGCTTGGCGAGCTTGCTCAACGCAAGATCAGTTGCCGGCGAGCGCTTGCCTTCGGGCAGATGTTGATCGCAATCCCAGAGCAGGAATGTCGGGATGCCCAATTCGCGAAAAATGACATAGGGACGGTCGAGGTTTGCCTTGCCCTCGGCCGAAAGGATGGCGATCCCGGCCGCCTCGAAATTGACGCCCAGCATCCGCGCAGTCGCCATGAGCGCGGCTTTGTCGCTGCGTCCCTCAACCAGAATGATGCCATTTGCGAAGAACCCCTCGGCCAATTCGGCTCCAAGGATATGGAGCCGCGGCATCAAGGTCTTTGCGCTGAATGAGCCGGCTGGCTTATCCCAGCCGCATTCGAGCTTCTGTGCGACAACATCGAGATCAAGGGCTTGCAAGCTGCACTGCTTGAACGCGCTGTCGGCGCAGGCCGAGCGGCGGGCGAGCCGAATCTCGTCGGCCTTGCCCATCGAAATGAACATGGGCGAGTGCGAGCCGAAGAGGACTTGGGTATGCCCTTGAACGCCCGGAAGCGTGCCGCTGCTCAGCCCGCGCAGCACCTCAGCGAAATGCCGCTGCTTGGTCGGATGTTGGTAGAGCTCGGGCTCCTCGATCGCGAGGATCAATGTTGGAGCTTCGGCAACCACCACGGGAACGTCGCCACCCGCATCCCCGGCACCTGGATCGCCAGCTTCGGGGACTGCTGCGCGCGCCAGATGTTGGAGCAACGTGAAAATGAAGGCGCGTTGCAGACCGTGACCTTGCCGGTCGACCGGCCCCCCGAAGCCGTCGTCCTTTAGAAACACGTCTGCCATTGGCAACGGGACCGGCATCTCTCCGATCTCCCGCCAGTTCAGGGCGACTTCCGCATCTTGGTACAGGCCGCGCAGGTCGGTCGTGAGTGTCCCTGCTAAAGTGCCAAGCTCGGGCATATTTTCCGCCGATACCAACGCTTGATAGGCCTCAGTCATCTGCGCTTTGAAGGCTTGGACGTCGGGCCGCTGCAAGATCTGGCTACGCACAAGCAATTCGAGTAGCTTACCGATAACGCTCGTCTTTCCGTCGGCCGCATCGACCGAGGCCTCGCGCACAGCTGGGATAAATACGAAGCTCGTATGCCTCTGGAGCTTGCCGCGGCTGTTGTTCTGAAAGCCGAAAAACTGCCCATCATCGGGCAAGAGAACCAGTTGCGCGGGATGGGCTGCCTCCCAATCCAGCAACGCTTGGTCAACCGCAGCTGCGCTGCCGGCGTTAGGCAGAGCGGCGTAGAGTGGATTGTTTTCGCGTAGAGCACTGTAAGCTGAGCGTTTTGCCGTCGCGGAGGATTGCGATCGGATCGCGACGAAGTCGGGGACTTGAGGAACGACTCCGTGATAGCGACCGCTTGAGGCGCCACTATCGAAGATACGGGCAACGACCAGTTTGCCGTCGCGAACGCGGTCCTCGAACGACGCCGCTTCCTGATCGCTAAGCTGATGAAAGGTGAGTTCTATCTCAATCGGCTGCCCCTGATCGCGCCCGAAAAAGTCGTCAGCGTCGCAGTTCTTTGAAGTCGAGTAAAATTTCTCGATGGCTTTCAGTATCGATGACTTGCCTGCGCCATTGCCGCCGATGAATGCCGTATGTGCGCCGAAGCAAATTTCGATGTCTCGAAGCGATCTAAAGTTTTTGATTCGCGCACGCTCGAGCTGCATTGGTTCCCTCGCTGCCCATACTTCTCGAGTTTGATCAATTCGAATGCAAGGGCAATTAGCCTAGTTGGCAACGAATCCGTGCAGGGCTCGGTTCGGTGCCTTTTAGGCGAGATAAGGTGAGCACCCTACTACTCAACCGAGTTATGTCCCATGAGCGACAAAGACAGGCCACTACATCCCACTAGAAATGTGGGGCCAAATGTGGTTTCGGATTTCCAAGAAAGTCAATTTATCTCATGAAAACAAGATGATAAATTACTTGATTGGTAGCGGAGGAGGGACCGCGCTGATCAAGGTGCGCCCTCAATGACTGGCCTCACTCAGCGAAACAAGCGACAACTACAAATGGGACCACAAGTGGGACCAATTCGAAGCCATCTCAGATAATCTTGATGATTCAGTATTTTATATAGATATCTGGCGGGCCGCGACCGATGAAGATGATCACTACGAGTACGCTATTGCACTACGATAGAGTTACCCTTCAACGGCGACCTCACGTGGATGCGAGGTAAATCCGGCGGAACCTTGGAACCGGACTGCTGGCTTGACCACAAATTTGCCAGAATAAGAAAATTCTCAAGCCCACTCCGAACGCGTCTTTTTAATCAATTGGAAGTTGCAGGTTCTCCGCTGCCGCCATGGCACTTCTGCAATCGCACTTAGTAAAAACCGATCAAGTCGCCTTCAATAACGACGTCATCCTAGCGGCAATCTCGCGCTCGCCCATGATCACATGATCAGCGCCAAGCCTCTCTAGGTATGCTACATCGTCATCCGAATGCGCGCGGGCAATGATCTGGATCGAAGGCTTGAGCGCACGGGCGTTCTGAGCAATTGCTCCAGCCTCGAAGCCGCCAGGAATTGCGAGGAGCAGCCGGGACGCCCGTCCGATTTCGGCTCGCTCCAGCACCGCCGGATCGGCGGCATTACCCTCAATAAAGGTGAGGTTGCCGGACCCATCTCGTTGGGTCTGCCCAGACTGGGCTTCGATCACCACAAGCTTGTCGGAACCTTTGTGCGCCGCTGCCACAAGACGACCCACGCGCCCGAACCCTACGAGAATTGTGTGCCCCTCAGCAGGCGCAGGCGGTGTCGGCGAAGGTGCTGCGGGTGCTGACGTCGGAAAAGCGCTGCGCTTCGGCGCACGCCCAACCGCCAGCGAGAAGATGAAAGGATTGGCCAGGATCGAAAGGATCGCCCCTGCAAGAATGAGATCGCGCGCTTCAGGAGGTAGGATGCCAAGGCCGGTGCCGAGCCCTGCGAGAATGAACGAAAATTCGCCGATCTGGGCAAGGCTGGCGGACACAGTGAGCGCAGTTTCATTAGGGTGTTCGAATGCCCTGACGATCAGATAGGCGATGAGCGATTTGCCGAAGATGATGATCGCAACGGTTGCGACCAGCGGCCAAGGCTGCTCGACCACTACAGCGGGATCGAACAGCATTCCGACTGATACGAAGAACAGCACAGCAAATGCGTCGCGAAGCGGCAGTGTTTCTTCGGCGGCGCGGCGGCTGAGCTGAGATTCGCCCAGGATCATACCGGCAAAGAATGCGCCGAGGGCAAAGGACACATCGAACAGGGCCGCCGCACCGAAGGCGACCCCAAGAGCAATCGACAACACGGCGAGGCGGAACAGCTCGCGCGAGCCGGTGTGCGCTACCCAGTGCAGACCGGCAGGGATCACACGCTTCCCCACGATCAGCATCAGCGCAATGAAGCCTGCGACCTTCATCATTGTAACGAGCAGCAGGCCGAGCACCGCTCCACGATCTGCCACAGTCCCATTCACCAGATCGGCGATCACCGGCAGCATGACCAGTGCAAGCACCATCGCCAGATCCTCGACGATCAACCAGCCCACCGCGATCTTGCCGCGCTCAGTGTTGACCGCGTCGCGTGCCTGTAGCGCTCGCAACAGGACCACGGTGCTTGCCACGGACAGGGCCAGACCGAAGACCAGCCCGGCCACCACCGACCATCCAAGAAGCAGGGCAAGACCGAGACCCAAAGCGGTTGCCCCAGCGATTTGCGCAAGAGCTCCGGGAACGGCAATGCGCCTTACCGACAGCAGGTCTTTCAGGGAGAAGTGTAAGCCAACGCCAAACATCAGGAGGATCACCCCGATCTCGGCAAGTTCGATCGCCAGTTCTGCATCGGCAACAAAGCCGGGTGTGAAGGGGCCAATGATGACACCTGCAAACAGGTAGCCCGCCACAGGTGACACGCGGAGTCGGTGCGCCAGCGCGCCCATGACGAAGGCAACCACCAGAGCGGCAACAATCGTGGCAATCAGCGGGGTATGATGCGGCATTAGCTGAATAGATGCGAGCATGGCGCAGGTGTCAAGCTCGCGCTTGGCAGATCAGACCTTTGCGACAACTGACCTTTCGGCTTCACGCACCGCCACCCGCTCGTCATGCTCGCCGATCCGGAGCTTCCGCGCCGCCCAGTTGATAGTCGGTCCCTGTATCACGCTCGACAGCAGCACCACGAAGAACACGATATTGAAGATGGCGAAAGCGCCTTCCACCCCGGCAACGATCGGGAAAGTCGCCAGCACGATCGGCACCGCGCCGCGCAGGCCTGCCCAGGATACAAACAGCTTGGAACGCCATCCGAACTGCCGAAACGGGGCGAGGCACAGAAAGACGCTGATCGGACGGGCGACGAACATGAGGATTGCCGTAATCACAATGCCGGGGCCGATCGCCGGGCCAAGCTCCGATGGCGTCACCAGCAGGCCCAATGTAAGGAACATCGCCACTTGTGCCAGCCAAGCCATGCCGTCCTGAAAGGTAGAGACCGTGCGCTTGGCGGCGTAGCTGCGATTGCCCGCGACCAGCCCGGCAATATAGGCAGCCAGAAAGCCGTTACCTGCCAGCACATGAGCAGCGCCGAATGCAATCAATGCGGTCGCGATCGAGATTACGAAGGCCAGTCCGCCTTGCCGGTATCCACCGCGCTTGAGCAGCCACGGCATCCCGAAGCCGACTGCGAGACCGACCACCGCGCCCATCGCCATTTGCACCATGAACTCAGGCACCAGAGCCAGCGGGCTGGCGTCAGGCGTAGCGATGAAAAGGAGCACCGCGCCGACGAGGAAAATCGCCATCGGATCATTCGACCCCGATTCAACCTCGATCAGCGCAGGAACGTCGCCGTGAAGGTCGAGGCCAGTCGATCGCAGGATAGCAAACACCGCAGCCGCATCGGTCGAGGCGATGATAGCGCCGAGAAGCGCAGCTTCGAAAAGCGAGGCGTCGATCAGCAGTATCGCTGCGCCCGCTACGATCCCAGCACTCACAAATACACCGATCGTGGCGAGAAGTAGTGCTGGGGCAGCAACCCGCCGAACGTCCGACCAGGCCGTATCCATCCCTCCGGAGAACAGGATAAAGATCAATGACACCGTGCCGACCGACTGGGCAAAAGAGAAATTGCTGAAGGCAATGCCCCCTGGACCATCGATCCCGGCCAGCATCCCGAGCCCAAGAAAGCCGATTAGCGCAGGCAGCCCGAAGCGGCTCGACAGGCTTCCGGCAAGCACAGTCGTGAGCAGCAGAATGCCGACCAGCAGCAGCGCGGATTCCGTGTTTAAGTTCCCCATAAGTGGCGATTATCAACTTTCTTCAGGTTGTCAGCCATGCTTACGGCAGATTGCGAAGAAGCGCAGTGGGTCGAATGCGGTCGATCCGTGTGCTACATCATCGGCATGATACATAAGTTTATCCCTGTTTTAGCTACTCTTGTTCTTTTCTCTGGCTGCGACGCGGGTGGTGAAGCCTGCTCCGGTTTCACCATCACAGGCACTTCGACACAGACGTCCTTCTCGGTCTCCGAGCTGATGGCTCACGCGACCGCCATGGGGATGACGCAACAGGAAGCCGAAACACTGATCTACCTTGAAGGGATCACGCCAAACACCCGGATCGAGCCCGGTGAGACGATTTGTATCGATGGAACGCCGAATCGATAGGGATGGAGCATTGACCCTTGCCCGTGAACTGTTCCGGGACACGCAGCAGCGTGCCCCGGAATAAACTCACTGAGATGACCAGATCAGCAGTGCAAGAGCGACGAACACTCCTCCGATGAGCATCACCATCCAAAACAGATCGGCGCCGTTTAATCTGTCGAGATGATCTTTCTTGAGGCCTTCATATGGGGCCCTCAGGTTAGGATCGCTGGAGATGAGCCCGACGTCGAGCGCTGATGCTTCTTTTTTGAACCAGTGCAGCAGGTCGGCAAGCTCATCATCATCGAGACCTGGATACTTTGCCAGTAGGGCGGTAATTCTGTCACGGCGCTGTTCAAGTGCCGCACCTCTTGTGTTGTCTTCCATGAGGAAATTCCCCGTCAAATTGGACCCTGCGCTTCCTGGTGGAAGCGCCGATTTCAGGCGCAATGTGACGGGGGAGCCCGTGGCTGTGCGGGACGGGTCCGGATCGGTTCCGGAAGGGGCGCGTGTGACCAAAGAAGCGATCTGAAAAGGTCTGGCTTGTCTGTGAACGCAAGAAGGGTGATGTCACCGATGCAATCAAATGGTGGGCCGGCAGGCATCGGTTGCGGGTGCACTGCCTTCTCGACTTGACGCACGCTGCCCAGAACAGCAACGTCGACTGTGGCAGCGTTGAATGCAGAGCCCCGACTTTGCTCAAGCGACTTCGCTGGCGCGGCGGCGTGCATGCTGATCGCACTCAGCAACACAGCCGCAAGCAAACGAACCAAAACACGGGCAGCGCGGTCGAACATCGCGATTGCTTTCAGGAAGTAGCCATCCTTCTGCAAGCGCAATTTTTTTGACGCGACAGGTTTCCAACCCACTTAGGTCATCAAGCGCAAGATCTGTATCACCCGAAAGCTGACATCCCGCATTGGATTAAGCCGTCCGCGTGTTCGCTAAGCGCGCTCGCAATCATGGATGAGAGCGCTTCCTGTGCACGCTGACGGTTCGCATCATCCTTGCTCGACAGGTCACGGCGCAGCCAGTCAGGTGCACGCACGAGTGCAGCGAGAATGCGCTGTGAGAGTTCATCGCTCATTCTCCGGCCTTTGGCGTTGTAGCTGGGTTGGTGCAATCATGGAGCAGCCACGCAGCGCATTCTGCGACAGCGGCGTTGCGGATTGGCTGCACCTTGTAGGCAATGTTCTGGCCCATCGAATACAGCCGCAATGTTATCGGATTGAAGATTCAGTGAAAGCGGCGTCGATAGGTTTTGCGGCCGGTTCAAACGTCCGTAAGTCTCTGATCAGAAGAGAAAAGATGACGGCAAGATAAAGCGAGATTCCTCGCTGCCGGGGCGTTGCCCGTAAGTATCTGTCTGCACATTGTTTTTGGGCGGTCTGCGACCGGTCTGGCGAAGTGGCCGGGTGGCGCTCCTACCGTTTTCTCTTTTGTTATCAATGGAAATAGGGCTGGCGCTTGCTTTGGATAGCTTCGGGCATCCCGCCGTTTGCCGCCGCTGGCAGGCCGTTGCACGCTAGGCTGCTACCCCTAGGTTTTTGCTCTTGCGCACTTGATTCCGACTCCCAATCGTCATGCCATGGCAGGTGATGACGACAACTTTCGTATCCGTCCCGGACGGGTTCGCGACCGTGGCGCAGGCGTGGCACGAGTGGCCCGCCCGCGCCCGGTGCGCCATCGGCCCAAGAGCTTCACGGCGCAGGTCAGTCTGGCGATCCGCCGGGCAGGCGGGAACCCCAATCAGTTGTCCGGGACGCGGAAGGCAAGTGGACGGTGTAACGCCCGAGGCCGAGGCGCGAAGGTTGCTGCGGAACTGAAAGGCCGGAACGGGTGGAGCCGGAACGCGAGCGGGGTGCGCACCCGCGCGCGCCGTGTGGCCGTGAAGGCGCGGATCGTGAAGCTCAATCCGCAGCGTGGCGGCACGCGGGGGCGGCAGTTCGTAAGCAGCAAGGCGGTGAATGCCCATCTGCGCTATCTGGAGCGCGACGGCGTCACCCGTGACGGCGAGAAGGGGCAGGTCTATTCGGCTGACCATGATGTGGCGGATGGTTCTGCCTTTCTCGACCGGGGCCGCGAGGACCGTCACCAGTTCCGCTTCATCGTCTCGGCAGAGGAAGGCGTCGAGCTATCGGACCTTCGTCAGACCACGCGTGATCTCATGGCGCAGATGGAAGCGGACCTTGTCACAAAGCTCGACTGGATTGCAGTCGATCATCATAACACCGGCCATCCGCATACTCATATTCTGGTGCGCGGCATCACTGATGACGGCAAGCGGCTCGACATTGCGGGAGACTACATCGCACACGGCATCCGCGAACGGGCAAGCGAGATCGTCACGCTGGAGCTTGGCCGTCAGACCGAGCAAGAGGTCAGCCGCCAGCTTGAACGCGAAGTGGATGCCGAACGGTTCACCCGGCTCGACCGGATGCTGATTGCAGAGCAAGATGCAGGAAGCGAGTTTGCCGATCTTCGCCCCGACAAGGACATGGCCCTGACCATGCGCCAGAACCGGGCGTTGATGATCGATCGTGCCCGCAAGCTGGAGCGGATGGGGCTGGCAACCGAGCACACGCCTGGTGTCTGGGCCATCTCACCCCGCGCCGAACCAGTGCTGCGCGAACTGGGCACGCGCGGCGACATCATCAAATCGATGCATCAGGCGCTGGACCGCGAGGGGTTGGCGCAGCAGCGGGCAAGTGCTGGATACTCCATCCACCAAGCCCCACCTACCGAACGGATCGTCGGGCGGGTCGTCGCCAAGGCACTGGGCAGCGACGAGCTGGACGAGCGGATGGGGCTTACCATCGATGGAATCGACGGACGTGTTCATTACCTTGAGGTTCCAGCGGCCAAGGTAGAGGATATCCAGCGCGGCAGCATCGTGGCGGTCAATCCGCCACCGAGCATCGCGCGCACGGCAGATCAGAACATCCTGCAGCAAACCGACGCCAATGGCATTTATCGGCCATCGGCCCATCTGGAATCCGTGCGCGAGACCATGCCCCGGATCGATCACGAGCGGCATGTCCAGTCGCACGTCCGCAGGCTTGAAGCCTTGCGCCGCGCTGGGATCGTCGAGCGTCTCGATACTGATCGCTGGAGCATTCCCGCCGACCTGCCCGAACGCGGCCTTGCCTATGACCGTCAGCGGTTTGGGAAAGGCCCGCGTATCGACGAACTGTCCCACCTGCCCCTCGACCGGCAGGTGCGACACGAGGGAGCAACCTGGCTCGACAGGACGATGCTCGAAAGCGGACGCGAGACCACGCCGCATACCGGGTTCGGCGGCGATGTCCGCACGGCCTGGGAAGCGCGCAAGCGTGCGCTTGCCGACATGGGCTACGTCCGTGATCTTGGCGGCGGGAAGTTCCGCGCGCCCAGCGACTTGATCGCACAACTGGAGCAGGCCGAGGTCAACCGGGCGGGTAAGAAGTTTGCCGCCGAACGCGGGCTCAGCTGGCAGCCGACTGGGACTGGCGACCGGGTCTCAGGCAAGCTTGTCGGTCAGGCACAGCTCGCCAGTGGGCGGTTCGCCATGATCGACAATGGTCTCGGGTTCCAGCTCGTGCCGTGGAACGACGCGCTCGGAAAACGTCTGGGTCAGCAGATCAGTGGCATCGCTATGTCCGGCGGAGGCATCGATTGGACGCTCGGGCGGAGCCGCAGTCGGGGGCTGGAGTTGTGAGGCTGGTGCAGTAGGCACGCCAGATTTCGACCCGCCCGGTTCGGGGTTGCTACGGAGTACGTCCAACGCTCGCTGATGAGTTTGTGAAGCTCCGAGTTTTTAGCGTACACGGGCAAAAGCAAGCGCTTTCTCCAAACTGGTCGCACGGCTGCACGCTCGTTTGAATTCGAGGTGTTCAGCCATCAAGCATTTGCTATTGTTCGATGATGACCTTCGATTTCCCTAGTTATTCACCAAACGATCCGATCGCAGATTTACCTCAAGATCCACTTGAGAGAGCGATGGCGCTTCGGAATGGTTTGGTCGCTCTTTGCGAAGGGCGCGACAACATGAATGATGCCGTTTACCGCCTACTTCGCCGCGAGTTCATGAACAATCCTGCGGTCTCGAACCTTGTTCCACAGTTTGTCCGCACGGCCCAAGATGCCGGGGCAATGTGGGCCTACCTCAAAGACTATTCCGGCCAATGGGAGCCGCGACGACAGTTCGTCCGCAACGAATTTGCCCCGCTGATTGATCGATTGGAGCGTGGCGCGGCCCTTGCTGACACTGTAATTTCCGACACACTTACGTCGTTTGACGCTGATGCGATAACCGGGGCTTGGAACAAAGCACTGGCGCGGCGCGAAGCCGATCCGGCGGGCGCGATCACGGCAGCACGCACCTTGCTCGAAAGCGTCTGCAAGCATTTGCTCGAAGACAACGAAGGCAACCCGACATATGGGCCGAACGATGATTTGCCAAAGCTATATCGACAGGTATCGGAATTGCTGAACATAGCGCCGTCTCAGCATTCCGAGGACGCGTTCAAGAGAATCTTAGACAGCGCTGCCAGTATTGTTGAAGGGCTAGGAACGTTGCGAAACCGGGTTGGCGATGCCCATGCATCGGGCGGACGAAAACCGGTTAAGCCCGCTCCGCGTCATGCCGCCCTGGCAGTGAACATGGCCGGAACTATGGCGCTGTTCTTGATTGATACGGCGAACGCAAGGGGGGACAATGTATAACCTACTGGTATCGGCGAGCCCGGAAAGCTGGCACGGAGAACCTTGGCAGATCGAGCTGTCGCGATGCGTTCGGGAATACACGGATAACTCAATCACCGAGAGATACGGCACGCTTGATGCTGCCGCAATCGATCAGCTTCGCACATTTCCTGCCATCTTCGCATATGAGATCGGCAACAACCTCGATCCGAAATTTGGCGTAATCCGCGATATCGTGAAACGACAAGGCGAAGTGCGGATCGAGTACGAAATACAGGAAGTTGTACCTTTCCTTCCCCGTACTGCGTTTGATGAGCTTCGGTTCGAACTGGATATCGGCAAACTGGAAATGCATCGGACGCATTGGGCGGTCAAAGATGTAAACCTCCCAAAGGAACTTCATGGACGTGGCATATCCTTACCAGACTGGGTCCA
>Ga0180009_10006524_pt1 | contig 12212 bp, 8 predicted proteins | sample OS_PC_MetaG_FD_123537 | JGI IMG/M metagenome (GOLD analysis project Ga0180009, IMG submission 123537) | Groundwater microbial communities from the Aspo Hard Rock Laboratory (HRL) deep subsurface site, Sweden - OS_PC_MetaG | ecosystem: Environmental > Aquatic > Deep subsurface > Groundwater...
GGCGGCGAAGGACGTCACCCCGGGCGGCGTGGTGACCGCAGGCAGGTTCAAGCCGCTGTGGCAGGTCACTCCGCCCCTGATCAAGCTCAGCACCCTGACCCACGTGACATCGGCCAACTCGATACGCATCGAGGGCATCGCGACCGACGAGAAGAAGGTCCAGGACCTGTTCATCTTCGTGCGCAACCCGGACGCCAAGGTCGGCGCCCGCAAGATCTTCTACACATCCAATCGCAGCACGACCCACCCCAAGGAGCTGCGTTTCTCGACCAACGTCCCACTGTGGCCCGGCGCGAACTACATCTCGATCCACGCCCGTGAGAACGAGGATGTCCAGACCAACGACACGGTGGTCGTCTTCCGCAAGAAGACGATGGCCGTGGCCGAGAAGGGCAAAAAGGGCGCGCCGGCGAGGTAGCTACAGTCGGTCCATGAAGGGCTCGAACGTCATGAAGTCGGCGTGGTGGGCGATCTGCGACTCCACCGATCGGCGGCCCAGGTTCCCCTCCTTGGCGTGAGTCGCGATCATGTGGCAGACCTCGTCCGGCAGGCCGTGCTCCATGGCCAGCCCGACGCCAGAGAAGGGGTGCCGCAGGTAGCTGCCCATCTTGCCCACCACCGCCTTCCCCTCCCTCAGCTCGTACTCCAGCAGCTTGCCCACGTCGATCAGGATCGCCCCGGCGATGAGCGTGTCCATGTCGATCGGCAGGGCATCGCCGTAGAACTCCTTCATCTTCAGCGCGGCCTCGCGGCAGATGTGGACCACGCTGCGCTTGTGGGCCATGAAGGAGACGGTGCAGTCCTTGGCCAGCAGGGTGAAGGGAATGCGCACCAGATCCTCGGCGGTGAGCACGCTCCTGTCGAGGGCGGTGATCCAGACCTGCGTCACCTTCTCCCTCAGCTCCGCGTGCTCTATCCACCCGATCTCGGGCCAAAGACGCTCGACACTGCCTCTGTGATCTGTCTGCTCGCTCATCGCGGTATGCTCTCCTTGCGGTAGACCCAGACCAGCGGCGCGCCGGCCGCTCGCACCACGTAGGCGATCTGGTGCTTGGGGAGCCGGGGCCGATTGTTGAACAGGTTGTTGAAGATCACGAAGTCCGCGTCCATGTTGTCGACGCCCTTCAGGTCCGCTCGCAGCTGGACCACGTGCTTCGGGTGGGCGTAGACCTTCACCGTGGCGTCCGGGGGCGCGGTGCGCGAGATGAAGGCGGCGGCTTCCTTCAGCCCCTCGCCCCACCAGGCGATCTCGAACAGCCCCTCCTCGGCCACGACCTTCGGCCCCCCGGTCAGCTCGTTGTAGTAGTCGATGTAGTACGGGTGCACCTGGAGCCCGCCGTGCAGCGTCTGAAGACCCATCACCGCCCCCAGCAGAGCGAGCACCGGCCTGGCGACCCACTCCCGACGCACCAGCCGCCCGACCCTGACGGCGAGCCATTCAGCCCCGACCGCCGCGAGCAGGCAGGCAGGGAACAGCGCCGGGTAGAGGTAGCGCACACCGTCGCGGGCCATGGGAGAGACCATCACCACCCATGGCGCGAGGAACCAGAGCAGCAGGCCCAGGTGGCCGAGGTCTCGTCGGTCGGTGTCCGCTTCTGGTCGCTCCCGAGCTGCCCTTCGCGCCTTGAGGAACACGTGCGCGGTGCGGACCATCCCGACCGGTATCAGCGGCAGCAGGGTGACCGGCATCGTGACCAGGAAGTAGAGCGGAAAGTAGTACAGCGGCGGCTCCTGCCGCCGGCCGAGGAAGGACTCGAGGTAGATGTCCGGCTTCCAGTGCGAGAGCATCTCGCCCACGTGGCCCAGCGGGTTGTCCCAGAGGTAGGGCCAGATCGCGACGAACACCAGACCCGCCACGATGGGCGCCAGCCCCAGGGAGATCGAGACCGGGAAGCGCTTCTGCTGCACGATCTGCCGCCACCGGGCCGCGAGGTAGAGCAACAGCAGCATGACGAACAGGGACAGGTTCGCCAGCCTGGTCGACAACGCCAGCCCCGTCGTCAGCCCGGCCAGCAGGTAGTAGCCCGTGTTCCCGCCCCTTTGCAGGCCGCGGAAGAACAGCCACGCCGTCAGGGCGTACAACAGCCCGGTGGGCGTCTCGAGCCCGATGATCTTGTGGTGGCCGACGATGTGCGGCAGAACGACGCAGAGGGCGGCGCCGAGGAACCCTGGACGCCGGCCGATCATGTCCCGCCCGGCCAGGAACACCACCACGCAGGTCAACGCCCCCAGCACAGTGGCCACGATACGGGCCGGCTCGAAGCTCTCGGCCACCAGCGTCGCGGGACCGTAGGCCCACTTCGCCAGCGCCGGGTGCTCGAGATTCCAGCTCCACGACTCGGCCCTCAGGTCCAGCCCGAGCAGGTTCTGGACGAAGTTGCGACCGGCGGTCCAGTAGACGTCCTCGTCCCAGGTCTGTCCCGCCGCGCTGAGGTCCCACAGCCGCAGCGCCATCGCCCCGGCCAGCAGCAACAGACAGAGCCCCAGGTCGACCCGCGCCCAACGCTCCCGGCGGAGGCTGCCGACCCAGCGGAAGATCGCCCTGCGCGCCCACAGCAGGCAGGCCAGCAGCAGCGCCCCGCCGAGGATGATCACGGCGGGGAGGTCGCGCGGCGGGATCGCGTGAGCCTGCCCGGATCGCACCCGGTCCGGCGTGTCGGGAAACAGGACCGTGGGGGGGATCGACTCCAGGACTCCACGGCGACAGGGCATCCAGAAGATCCGGATCATGCCTCCAGCCCCGGCCTGGAAGTAGCGTACGCGGATGGCGTGCGCTCCGGCGGGGAGGATCCGCACCCCCTCGCGCTTCCGCTTGCCGTGCACACCCCCGTTGTCCACCACCGTCTCCCCGTCGATCTCGAGCCAGGACCCGTCGTCGGACTCGGTGGCGAACAGGTAGCGGCCGGTCTGAGGCAGAACGATGGTTCCGGTCCACTCGACGCTGAAACGATGGCGATCGAAGACGGGGTCGTCTGGATCGTCGCTGGTGAAGTCAATGGCCGGGTCGATGGTTGTGGAGTAGGGATTGCCCTTGAAGTCGGTGTTGGCGTAGCGGCGCCCGATGAGGCCGCGGCCAGTGAACTGCTCGGCCCGCCAGCCGACAACCAGCCCCAGCGTCACGCCCAGCGCCGCGAGCACGACGAGATCAAACCACCTGCGTGCGAGCCAGTCCCTCATTGGTCCGCACGTAATCTACTGCCGGGACAACGCCGGACGCAACCCGGACGGGGACACTCTCCGCCTACTTGGCGAGCAACGTCAGATCGTCGAAGGTGATGTGGCCCCACGGCCCCACCGCGTCGTCGACCAGCTCGACCCGCATCTTCTGGCCCAGGTGCCGGCGCACGTCCACCCGGCGCTGATCCATGATGTCGGATCCCGGCCCGGTGTCGCGGTGCACGACCTCGCCGTCGACGACCAGCCGTACCTCGAGCTCCTTGGCCCGGCGGCCGCCGCCGATGCGGTAGCTCAGGAAGGGGAGATCGACCAGGAGCTCGGGCGAGACCATCGAGCCCCGCGCACCGTCCCCGCCGTGGTAGGAGCTCGCCAGCAGGGAGCCCTCGAAGGGGCCCACCGGCCCCTGGTCCCAGATCGGCCCGCCCTCGGGCGCCTTGCCAAAGGCCGGCCCCTCGACCGTCCAGCCCTCGAACCCGCCCTGCTCGAAGCCGAACACCCGGCGGCCTCCGGACGGCACCGGGTCCGCTCGCTTGGGCACGAACAGGTAGGTCGGGCGTACCGCGTACCCGGTCACCGTGTGAGGCACCTCGCCGTAGTCGAAGTAGCGGCCGAGCTTGTACTCGCCGAAGATGAAGTCGTAGCGGCCACGCGGGGGGTTGTCGAGGATGATGGCGCCGTAGTGGCGCCGGGAGACCCGGGTGAGGATGTCGAGCGGAAAGCCATGGCCCGCCCGGGTCACGTCGTTGATCCCCATCTGCGGATAGGTCGGCTGCTTGCCCGCCAGCAGGGGGTAGTAGGGGTGGTAGGGCATCATCACCGGCCCCTCGGTCCGCCGCAGCAGCTCGATCAGCTGCGCCCCGCGATCGCGATCCTCGCCGCCCGGCAGGTGGCCGCTGGGGCGATGGAGCCCGCCGACGAGCTGCCAGACCAGCCCCCCCGCCACCGCGAAGCCCAGCGTGACCGAGATCCACCCCTTCCAGCCGGCGGTCCAGCGGCGAGCCAGGTTGGCGCCGGCCGCGGCGGCAAAGATCGAGGGGAAGACCAGCCCGGGGATGTAGGCGTTGTACGAGGCCCACTGGGTGGCGAAGCCGATGGCAGAGACCGCGACGCCGACCAGGACCAGGCAGAGCCAGAAGAGCAGGCTCCGGTCTCGCGCCGGCACCCGCCGCCCGGTGATCCAGCTCGTGACAGCCACCAGCAGCCAGAGCCCGACCACCCCGGCCACTGCCGGGAAGAAGCGCATCAGCTTGAGCTCGGTCTCGGGCCAGATCCGATCCCAGTACAGGTCGTGTCCCTGGTGCATCTCGAAGGTGTAGCGCCAGAACCACCCGTCGGACAGGTGGTTCCAGACCAGCAGGGTGCCACCAGCCACCAGGCCCACGACCGCCACGTGTAGCGGGAGACGGCGCCAGTTGATCACCAGCAGGGCCAGCCCCGAGTAGATGACGAACAGGCTGGCGGTCTGCTTGGTCAGGAAGGCCAGCCCGGCCATCACGCTCGCCGCGATCAGGTGGGGCCAGCTCGCGTGGTGGTAGCGCAGCAGGAAGAGCGAGGCGGTGACCAGCAGCAGGTAGAGCGAGTCGTTGCGCACCAGATCATACCAGGCGCCCGTGTGCTGAAAGGTGGCGGCGCAGAGCCCGGCCCCGGCCAGCCCCCACAGGATGCCCTGCTTCCCTCCGGCCTCCCGCCAGACCACGCGCACCGCCAGAGCCATCACACCGACAAAGCTGGCGATCGAGATCAGCCGCCCGAGGGTGTAGGACAGGCCGAAGATCTGGCCCAGGGCCGCCAGCAACAGCGGGTAGAATGGCGTGTAGAGGTACGAGATGAAGTCGGCCGAGGGAGGCGCGTAGAGCGGCTTGCCCTCCATCAGCCGCAGCGCGTGGCACAGCATGCCCCCCTCCATCCACTCCAGATCGTAGGGGTAGGTCAGCCGGCTGAAGAAGATGTAGAGCAACAGCCCGACCTGCGCCAGCCCGGCGGCGCCAGCCAGACCCGCCGCGGTCCAGGTCAGCGCCTGGTGAACACGCCGCTGGTCCTTCCCGCTCTCCAAAGGAGGATCCCCTGCCCTGCTCACGGTCCGGTCTCCGCCGGCCAGGGTCCCAGGTCGCGAGAGAGACGCTTGAGGCAGCAGTAGTGCGACGGCCTCAGACCCTCGGGGGCGATGCAGACCCAGCCGTATCCGCGGGATCTCCAGTACTGGGCCTCGTGGGCAGGGGGACGGTAGGGCCAGTCCTGGTGTTTCGCCTGGTGACACATCAGGTCCGGCTTCTGCTGCAGGATGTAGTGCTCCGGCGCGCTCTTGGTGTGTCCGGGCCGGTCCCCGGTGCGGGGCATGTTGTGTGCGATCCAGAGATCGTTGAGGCCGAAGGTGTCGAGGGACCTGAGCCGCGAGGCGTAGACGATGGCCCCGGCCCCGCCCACAGCCAGAAAGGTGTCGCGGGGCAAGTTGCGCCGCATCCACCTGCCGATCAGGATGCGATCGTCGGCGAACTTCCTCAGATAGGCGATGGTGTCGAGCCCCCAGCGGTAGTAGGCCAGCTTCTGGTTGTCCCCGTAGCGTCCGACGCTGTTGGCCACCAGCAGGCCGGTGAGCAGCGCCACGACTGCTCCGAAGCGCAGCGGCCGCCAGCCCGCACGCCGGTGCCCGCCGCCCGGTTGCCGGGGCGCATTGCGCTGGCAGGCCCCTGTCGCTCGCCAGGAGCTCGCTGGTGGCGTTGGCGGGTCCGGCCCGAAGGGCCAGCGCTGCACCGCCTCGCGCAGCGACTCCTGCAGCAGCAGGGCCAGGATCGGCGCGACCGGCACGAAGAAGCGGCCCAGCGCCATGAAGTCGCCGCCGACCAGGACGACGTAGGCGGCATAGACCACCCCGACCAGCCCGAGGTAGCTCCAGAGGAAGGCGGGACGCGCGGTCTGTGTTCCGCGCGCTCGGCCCGCACTCCAAGAGAGGCTCCCCGCCGAGCGCGCACCTGTTGCCGTCGGGGCCCCATCCCGACTCCAGGCCGTCCTGGGCCGCAGCACCAGCAGCAACAGCAGCAGCGGGGCGAGGAGGTAGAGCTTGTTGTCGCGGACGAAATCCCACAGGTAGGGGACGCCCCACTTGAGGGCGCTGGCGGAGGCGGCGCCGCCCGCCTTGACGTAGTAGGTGTTGGGGAAGGGGTAGCCGTAGTAGCTATGGCGCCAGAGGAAGAACAGGCCGAACGGCACGAGGAAGCCGAGCAGCCACCACAGCTCGGCCAGCCTCGGTCGCAGACGGCGCTGTCCCACCAGGTTGGAGACGACGAGGTGCAGGCCGGTCAGCCCGAACACCATCAGCCCCTCGGGGCGCGTCATGGCCGACAGCGCCAGCACCAGCCCGGACAGTCGCCAGCGCACGCAGCCGGCACGCTCCGCGAAATAGAGCGTCATGCCGCCGAGCATCAGCGCCGTGAACATCTGAGTCTCGAGGCCACCGGAGCACCAGAGGGCGAAGCCAGCCGTGCTGGCGAGCGCCACCGCCCCGAGGCTGTCCCATGGATCGGCGCGCCCCCCGCGGTAGAGCCGGGTCAGGACATAGGTCAGCACCAACACGGCCACTCCGAAACCGGCACCCAGCATTCGGGCCATGACATCGGGCCGCAGGCGCAGCTTGAGCAGCAGGCCGAGGATCACCGTCCACAGGAAGTTGGTGTAGCCCTCGACCCGCTCGCCGACGTTGAAGGTCAGCTCGTTGTGGTACGCCAGGTTGTGGGCGTATCGGAAGGAGATGTAGGCGTCGTCGGAGATGAAGGGATAGAGCAGGGCGTGGGCCACTAGGCCCAGTGCAGCCACGGCCAGGATCGCCAGGGCGACCAGCTTACCCGCATCACGTCGCATATCCGGCGACTAATCTACTGACTGCCGTCGAGCGGCGCAAGCACACAGCATGGTTGCATAAAGCCCCGATCCTGGTTAGCCTCCCCCAAGCCCTCCGAGGGAGGCCTCAATGATCATGCCATCACGTCTGCTGGTCTCTGCCCTGGCACTCACCGCCGTCCTCGTCACGTCGCGGCCAGCCACGGCCCAGCCCAACCCCAAGCTGGCGCCGATCAACGCGCTCAATCAGGAGGCGATCGGAGCCTTCGAGAGCTACAGCTTCACCAAGGCCCGCAAGCGGTTGCAGCAGGCCCTGGATCTGGCCTCGGAGTCAGGTCTGGTCAACGACCCCGGCATCGCCCAGACGCACGTGCTGATGGGCGTGGCCTACATCGCCGGCAGCAATGACCTGTACCGCGGGCTGTACTACTTCGTGAAGGGCCTGCGCCTGGACCCCAAGACCACGATCCCGCAGAAGCTCGCCACTCCCCAGCTGCTCAAGATGTTCAACACGGCCGACAGGGCGGTCAAGGTGGTGGCCGTCCCACCCACCATCGCCCTCGGCTCGGAGCGGAGGGAGCAGGGCTCGCAGAGCGTGCAGAAGGCATCCGGTCGCGGTCTGCTCCACTCCCCGATCGACAGCGTCAAGCGCGGCTACCCGATCCCGGTCAAGGCTCAGGTCGGGGTGGACATCCAGGCGCATCGCCTCTTCCTCCACTTCCGCCCGACCGGCACCGTCAAGTTCACCACCGTGCCGATGAAGAAGGCGAAGGGCGTCTTCCGGGCGTCGATCCCGGCCAGCGCCACCCGGGGCCGAACCCTCCACTACTACATCGAGGCCGTGGACCAGCGCGGTCGTCTGGCCGGATCGATGGGATCCGCCCGCAGCCCCAACGTGGTGACCGTCAACTGAGCCGTTGAATGAGCCCCAGTACCCACACGTCGAATCATGTCACAACCACGCACACAAGGAGGTACGTCGTGCGGAGTCGCCTTGCTGTCCTGCTGTCCCTACTGATTCTCACCTGCTGGACCGGCCTGGCTTCCGGCAGGAAGGCCAAGAAACCGGCGCAGCCCAAGAACCCCGTGGTGGAGATCGCGACATCCATGGGGATGATCCAGATCGAGCTCTTCCCGGATAAGGCGCCAAAGACGGTCGAGAGCTTCATCAAGTACGTCAAGGCCGGCCACTACGCCGGCACCATCTTCCATCGAGTGATCGACAACTTCATGGTCCAGGGCGGAGGCTTCGACGCCCGGTACGAGAAGAAGCCCACCAGGGCGTCGATCAACAACGAGGCCGACAACGGCCTGACCAACGATCGCGGCACCGTCGCCATGGCGCGCACGCCGAACCCCCACAGCGCCGCCGCCCAGTTCTTCGTCAACGTGAAGAACAACGACTTCCTCAACCACCAGAGCAAGACGCTCGAGGGCTGGGGCTACTGTGTCTTTGGCAAGGTGGTCAAGGGGATGGATGTGATGGACCAGATCAAGAAGGTCCCCACCGGCGCCAAGGGGCCCTTCAGCAAGGACGCTCCCCTCAAAGAGGTCCTGATCAAGAAGGCCCGGGTGCTCTGAGCCCCATGCAGTGGGGTGGGTGGGCGGAGCACACAATTGAAGCTGATCATCCAGATACCCTGCTACAACGAGCGCGAGACCCTGGCCGAGACAATCCAGGATCTTCCACTACAGATCGAGGGTCTCGACAGCGTCGAGATCCTGATCGTCGATGACGGCAGCACGGACGGCACGTCCGAGCACGCCCGCGAGCTGGGTGTCCACCACATCGTGCGGTTCAACAGGAACCGCGGTCTGGCCAAGGGGTTCATGGCGGGCGTCGACGCCTGCCTCCGCCTGGGTGCAGACATCATCGTCAACACCGATGCTGACAACCAGTACTGCGGCGGCGACATCCCCAAGCTGGTCCAGCCGATCCTCGACGGCGAGGCTGACATGGTGGTCGGGGACCGGCAGGTCGAGACGGTGGAGCACTTCTCCGCGGCCAAGAAGAAGCTGCAGCGGTTCGGCAGCTGGGTCGTGCGCCAGGCCTCCGGGACCAGTGTCCCCGACGCGACCAGCGGATTCCGGGCGATCAACCGCGACGCCGCCCTGCGGCTGTTCGTCACCAGCGAGTTCACCTACACCCTGGAGACCCTGATCCAGGCGGGGCACGCCCACCTGGCGGTCAGCGCCGTTCCGATCCGGACCAACCCCAAGACCCGCGATTCGCGGCTGTTCAAGAGCATCACCCAGTACCTGCGTCGCAGCGCCTCGACCATCGTCCGCATCTACACGATGTATCGGCCGCTGAAGGCCTTCCTCTATCTGGCCAGCCTGCTGTTCCTGGCGGGGACCGGAGTCGGCGCACGCTTCCTCTACTACCACCTGACCGAGGACCACACGGGCCACATCCAGTCCCTGATCCTCGCCGCCATCCTCCTGATCGTGGCCTTCGTTGTCCTGCTGGGTGGATTGCTCGCCGACCTCGTCTCGGCCAACCGCAAGCTGCTCGAAGACGCTCTCATGCGACTGCGTCGGCTGGAGTACGGTCAGGAGCCCGCGGTCATCACCAAGCGCCACGAGCCTCCTGACGAGCCGAGGTGACGGGTCACGGCAAAGGGCGCCGGCGCCTGCTGCTGAGAGCCATCATCGGCCTCGCGATCACCACAGCGCTGGTGCTGTTCCTGCTGCGCTACATCGACCTCGACGACCTGGGGCGCATGCTGGCCCGGACGCGCTGGTCGCTGTACCTGGTCGGACTGGGCATCTGGGTCGCGATCTACCTGCTGCGCACCGTTCGCTTCGTCCTCATCGCGCCGCGCACCCCCTTCCACACCATGCTCTGCATCGCCTCGGTCCACAACTTCCTGCTCAGGCTGCTGCCGATGCGCACGGGAGATGTCTCCTATGCCTTCCTGGTGCGGCGTGCGGGCACCGCCGGGCTGGGGGAAAGCCTGCTGGGGCTGCTGCTGCTGCGAGCCCTCGACGCCACTGCGGTGGTTGTGCTGTTCAGCGCTACCCTCGCCCTCGACCGCGGGGTCTACCTGGGCGACCGGCGCACGGGCCTGGTCATCGCCGCGCTGGCCGCCGTGGCAGGCATCCTGATCGTCTGCGCCCTCGGCCGCCTGCTGCACGCCTTGCTCCGCCTGGCGCGCTGGGCGGCAACCGCGACGCGGCAGCAGCGCCGGCCGACGGTGGAGCGGGCCCTGGGCCAGCTCGAGCGGGCGATCGAGGCTTTCACCCGGATCGGCCCCGGCACGACGCTGCAGGTGGCAGGCGTCACGCTGCTGTTGTGGCTGTTGACCTTCGCCGCGTTTTTCGTGATCATGCGGGCGTTTACGATGCCCGTGGGCGTGGCCCAGACTGTGCTGGGCTCGACCGCGGCTGTAGTGACGGGCTTCCTTCCCATCGGAGGCATCGGCAGCTTCGGCACCCTTGAGGCGGGCTGGGCCCTTGGATTTCTGCTCGTAGGTCTTGAGCGAGAGCAGGCCGTGGCGTCCGGGTTTGGTGTTTCGCTCACCACTTTCAGCTACGCCGCGCTGCTCGGGCTGATGGGATGGATCGGGCTGTGGTTCATCGGCAGAGGGCAAGGACCAACAGAGACATGAGCCCCGCCCCGCTCAAGACCGTCGCCGGCGCGACCGCCGTCCTCATCCTGGCGACCGGGGCCACCCTGTGCCACCTGAGCCACACCTTCGCCTGGCAGATGTTGGGCTCCTTGTGCGGGATCGTGGCCCTGGCGCTCCTGATCGGCTTCCTGGCCAGAACCTACCCTTTCTTCCACGGGACGGTGCAGCGGCGCAAGGGTCCGCCGCGCAACCTGTCCCGCACCGCCCGCCGCGTCCTCCCGCCGCTGTTCGTGATGCTGACCGCCATGGTGGTGCTGACCCCGCTGCTTGTGGGTCAGATGCCGCTGAGCCACGACCACGCGGTCCACCTGTACAAGGCGTGGCATTTCTGGGACGAGATGCTGCTCAACGGGCGCCTGCGCGGGTGGAGCTCGTTCTGGTTCTTTGGCTACCCCGCCGAGGAGCTCTACCCCATCGGCCCCGACATCTGGGTCGCGTTGTTCCGCGTGGGGACCCTTGGTCTGTTCAGCTGGGAGACCACCTACGGTCTGGCCTTCGTCGGTGTGTTCGCGCTGGCGGCCTACGCGGTCTACAGCTTCGGCAAGCGCTACTTCACCACCGGGGCCGGCTTCGTCGCCGCCCTGCTCTGGATCTTCGACCGCGGCGACTATCGCGAGGGTGGATGGTCCTACACCGTGGACTGGGCGGTCTGGGTGCAGATCCTGGCCATGGCGTTTGCCCTGCTCGCCCTGGCTCAGCTCAAGCCGCTGCTGGAGCGCGGCAAGCCGCGGGACTACGCCATCGGCGGACTGCTCTTCGCGGCCGCACTGCTCAGCCACCCGATGAACATCATCGTCTTCGGCATCTCGCTGCCGCTGCTGGTGCTCGTGCGCTGGCTGATCCACGGGCGGCCTCTCGGCAGGGAGATCGCCGCCGTGGCCGCCGTCGCCGCCATCGGCGCGGCGGTGGCGGGCTTCTGGCTGTTGCCGATGATGGCGCGCTCGGGCTGGACCACCAGCATCGGCGACCTGTGGCGGCCGCTGAGCCAGACCGCCAGGGGCCTGGTGGACGGCACCGTCTTCGCCAATGTCTGGCCTCTGCCGGTGATGCTCGGGCTGGTGGGCGCGGGGCTCGGCCTCGCCATGCGACGGCCGGTGGCGGTCTTCCTCACCCTGCTGGCCGCGGTCCTGCTGTTCGCCTCCTCCTCGACGGCGTTCAACGATCTGTCGCTGATGTCGATCTCGAAGGCCTTCTCGAAGATCCAGTACCAGCGACTGATCATACCGGCCAAGGCGTGCCTCTACCTGCTGGCCGGCTTCGCCATCAGCGAGCTCGCAGCCAGGGTCGCTCAGTGGCGCAGCGAACGGGCAGCCGCGGTCGGGGGCGGCGAGGGCGAGGCCGGCAACACGGGAGACGAGCCGGAGCCCCCTCGAGAAGGCACGTGGGGCCCGCCGATGCGCCATTTCGGGCTCGTGGCGCTCGTCGCGCTCGCCCTGTCGCCCTTCGTTCGCCCGATGATCAACCAGATCCACCAGAGCTACCTGCGAACCATCGGCTCGCTCGTGCTGAAGAAGTCCGTCCACTACTGGGACGACTACAAGCGCTTCGTGCAGTGGTCGGCGCAGAAGA
>Ga0180009_10006525_pt1 | contig 12211 bp, 9 predicted proteins | sample OS_PC_MetaG_FD_123537 | JGI IMG/M metagenome (GOLD analysis project Ga0180009, IMG submission 123537) | Groundwater microbial communities from the Aspo Hard Rock Laboratory (HRL) deep subsurface site, Sweden - OS_PC_MetaG | ecosystem: Environmental > Aquatic > Deep subsurface > Groundwater...
GAAAGACCGCTGCGGATGTCTTTCCAGATGCGCTGCACCTTGGGTGGCATGTTCCCGGGTAGCTTCACGCAGCCGTTGGCCTTGATCGCCTTGCCCATGTAGAGCTTGCCCCGGGTGGCGTCCTGCTCCCCACGCATGTGCACGATGCCCTTTTTGATCAGGGCGTCGGCGTACTCGATGGTGCTTTCACAATCGTTGTCTTCGGCGTGATCGATGGCGCGGGTCAGCTTCTTGAGCGCGGACTTGATCTCGAGCAGATCGAAGTCGTCCATGGCCGCCTTGGTGTAACGTTTGATTTTGCTCTTGTTCTTGGGACGGCACTTGGCGCTCGCGACGGAAGGCAGGGCGATCATCACGATGCCCGTCGCGATGAGCAAAGCGAGGCCGACGATTGCCGGGCAGCTGAACCGGTTGGGCTGGAGCATGATTCGCGTTCCTATTGGTGCGTGATGAAAAACTCGACGCGGCGGTTTTTATCGCGTCCTGCCTTGTAGCGGTTGTTGGCGATGGGTTTGTCCTCGCCGTATCCCACGGCGCTCATGCGGGTGTCCGAGATGCCTTCCCGGATGAGGAACTTCCGCACGGATCGAGCCCGTCGCTCGGAGAGGCGGCGGTTGTAGCGTGCCCCGCCGCGGCTGTCGGTGTGGCCCTCGATGCGCACGGTCATGGATGGCCGGTCTTTCATCACGGTCGCCACGTCCCGCAGCAGCTGGTAGCTGCGCTTCATGATCCGTGCCTTGTTGTACGCGAAGTACACCTTCTGGGTGAGCTCGATCTTGGTCTTGGTGACCGTGACCAGCAGCTTCTTATCCGGACAGCCGTCATCATCTTGGTAGCCGTTAAAGGTCTCGGGCTGGTTGGGGCACTTGTCAAAGCCCTTGCAGATCTTGATGTAGTCTTTCAGCTTGCTCTGGATCGTCGGGTTCCCGTCGCAGATGCCGTCCTTGTCGTTGTCGGGATCGGGGCAGCCGTCGTCGTCTTCAAAGCCGTCCTTATCCTCAGCCTGGTTCGGACACTTGTCGATGACGTCTGCGATGCCGTCCTTGTCGTTGTCGGGGTCGGGGCAACCGTCGTCGTCTTCAAAGCCGTCCTTGTCCTCTTTGGTGTCCTTGAAGTTGTTCTTCTTGTCTTTGTCGGTTCCCGGGCACTTGTCGACCTTGTCGGGCACACCGTCCTGGTCATTGTCGAGGTCGGGGCAGCCGTCGTCGTCCTCAAAGCCGTCCTTGTCCTCGGGGTCGTTGGGACACTTGTCCCTGGTGTCGGGGATGCCGTCGCCATCGGTGTCGAGCGCGCTGACCACAATGCGCGCCCGGGGCCGCAGCGCGACGACCACCCGCTGGGCACATCGCTCCGGCGGGCTGCCGTCGTAGGCCGCCTTGGCGTGTGTCTGGGACAAAGCGATGAGCTCTTTGGCCTCGTGGTAATAGCCCTGCCCGAGACGATCCCGGCCAAAGCGCAGGTTGGCCTCGGCCAGTGTGAGGTGCTTGGGCTGGCACTTATAGGCGCCATTGGTCCAGGCTTGCTTGATGAGCTTGTCGATGCCGGAGGCTTTGCCCTCCAGCTCGGATCCGCAGGCTGCGGTCAGGAAGGACAGGCCCACCAGGGAGATCAGTAATGAGGTACGTACGCGGGTCATGGCTATGGCCTCGAGGGCGCTGTTCGCGCCTTGTCGGTTTTGTCGCCTACGTCGCTTTCTTCCTCACGGCGGAGCTTGGTGAGCTTAACCGCTTTGTTGGCGAGGTTCTCGGCTTTTACGCCGTACCGGTAGGCGGTCTGGAAATCACCGAATCCGGCGCGGTGCTTGGCCTGCTCAAGAAACGCTTCGGCGCCATAGTACTCGTATTTCGCGTAGATATGCGCCTTGTGCAGCTTGGCCGTTGACACCGACTTCTCGGCGCGGATGGTCACCTGGGAGACGAACTGGATGGGGCCACAGGCCACTAGGCCGGCCGCGACCAGCACGCCACAAACGCGAAAAATGAGGTGGCGATTCACGTCACTCCCTCCTTGGGCGACAAGCAAAAAGCTTGTGTAATCTCGGGTCAGAAAAGTACCAGAGCAATGCTGTGCGGGTCAAGCCTGCTCCGGTGTCTATCGCTGACACGTCGCCTTTTTTACTCTGTAGAGTATGTCCCTGGACTGGTCTGGGGTCCAGAATCCGTTTTGGGCTGCGTGGTCTTGCCCTGGGGATCAGTGTCCCGTGAGGGCTGCTCGACCCTGCTGCCGAGCAGCTCACCGGCGGCGACAAACTCCGGATCCGTCGTGATCTCCAGGGGGCTGTCCGGGGTGCCCGTCAGCTGCGCGCGGAGGATGCCGGCATCCGTGCTGCTGTCTGGCGACAGCAGGATCCAGGTCTCCGCGGGTTTGGGCGGGCTGCCCAGGGCGCGGATGCCCCCCGTGGGGGTCACCGACAGGTTAAAGGCTCCATCGGTGTGAGGTCGGGTGTCGTGAAACCGGTCGCTGCCGGTTTGGGACGTGTAGGTGCCGCTTACGGGACGCTGCAGTACCCCTTCGTGCCCCCAGAGGTTTGTGCCGACCGGGTAGAGCTTTTCGTAGGCCGTCAACAGCGCCCGCCGGGCCGCCGAAGCGCTGTACTGGGAGCGTACGAGGTTATAACCGTCCTCGGCCAGTCGGCGATTGGTCTTGTCGTCCGCCAGCAACTGCAGCATGGCCGAGGCCAGGTCGGAGGCGTTTTCCGGGGCCACGAGCTTGATCGGAGGCCGGGGCCCGAGCAGCTCCCGGATCACCGGCGTATCTATGGCGACGACCGCCCGCCGACAGGCCATGTACTCAAAGAGCTTCAAGGGGCTGCCGTACAGGGGATGTTCCTCGTTGGGGGACCAGGCGCACACGCACACGTCCGCCATGGAGAGGATCCGGGGCAGCTCTTCGTGCTCGACCTCACCGAGCAGGCTGACGTGGGGATTGAGCCCGAGTCGGGCGAGGGCGTCATCGAGGTAGGCTGAGAAGATCTCGTCCACCGGTCCCACCAGGGTGAGGTTGGCCTCGGAGTATTCGAGCAGCTCCCGGAAGGCCTCCAGCAGGTTCCGGATCCCCCGCCCGGGACCCAGGCGACCCACGTGCACGATGCGGCGGGACGACTGCGGGGCGCCTGGCTCCCAGTCAAAAGTGTCGATGTCCACGCCCGGGGGCACCACAACCACATGGCCCGAAACGCCTCTGGCGGTGAGCGTGTCGGCCGCGGACTGGCAGCGTACGATGAGCAGGTCGGCCTGGGAGAGGCACTGCTCTTCGTCGGCAAGGAGGCCATCGAGCACGGCCTGAGACACCTGGCCCCGCTCGGTGGAGCTGGAGAGCGCCACTTCGTAAACGAGCTTACAGTCGAGGTACTCCCGGAGGTTACAGACGGGCACGCCCCCGTAGGCCGGGCGGGGGGGGATGAAGGCGTGCTCTGCACCCTCACGCGGGCGCCGCACGGCGCGGCGGAAGGCCTCCACCTGCTCGAGACGGTTGCCGCTCCCCACGGGCACCCGCAGCATTCGTGTGCGACGGTAGCGCTCGACATAGCCCATGTCGGCGGTGCGGATCGTGAGGACGTCCACCTGGAAACGCGGGGCCAGGGCCTTTAGCACAGTCTCGATTTCGACGCCCTGGCGGCTGGCGTCGGGGACCACCGAGAAGGAGACCACGAGCACACGTTGGATGGGGCGAGACGTCATGGCGACCGGTTACTGCCCTCAGCTCAATGACGGCATGGAGCGGCGAAGCTGTGCGACGGCTGTGTCGCGATCAGGTTTTTGGTTGCGCTGTGTCAAAAAGTATAATAGTACCCAAGCGTTTTCTATGAAAAACCACACCCCTGTTCCACAAAACAGGGTAGGTGTTTCCCGGGTGAAACGCCATGACGAATGGAGCGCACCATGAATCAGCTTATCTCCTACCTTCTGGACAATCTGATTCTGGACTTCCAGGGCGAGCTGGACCTGGAGATGGCCCGAAACTTTCTCAAGGGCGACGAGACCAAAGAGGCTCGGGCGCTCCATGCCCGCATCGTGGCCGACGGCGGGGTAGACGATCTGCTCCTGGTGCTGGCTGACTGCTTGAAGGACTACGTCCGGGACGGCATCAACGAGGACACCGTGCACGAGCAGGTGCGGACCTACATCGAAAGCTAGTCACCGAGCCCTACCTGCACGAAGCTGCCCGCCGGGCGGCTTCTCTCCCGGAGAAAATTGGTCCAGAGAAACCTGCTGGGGCTTCAGAACACCGGGGTGGTTTGACGTTACCGGGGTGGTTTGACGTTACAGGTGTTCGCGGCCCTGGCGAAGCCGTGCTCCACGACGGCCCGGATGGCTTCGGCGGCCCGAGACACCACATCTCGGAGGGCGCGCCGGTGGTCCGGTGAATGGTCTCCCAACACCCAGGCGACGACGTCGCCATCGGGGGGGCGCCCGATGCCCAGGCGTACCCGCAAAAAACCGGGCTCACCGAGCTCAGCGACGATGGATCGCAGACCGTTGTGCCCACCGTGTCCGCCGCCGGCCTTGAGGCGCAGGGTGCCCATAGGCAGGTCTACGTCATCGTGCACCACGAGGATGCGTGCGGCCGGGACCTCGTGTTGGGTGGCCAGCCGGGCCACGGTCTGGCCACTACGGTTCATGTAGGTGTGGGGTTTGCACAGCAGGGCGGGCGCTCCGGCCAGGGCCAGCGGACACCAGAGCCCATCGGGGGCTGTGCGCCAGCGTCCCTGGACAGTGGAGGCCAGCCCCTCGACGACCTGGAATCCCACGTTGTGCCTGTTGCAGCGGTAGGTTGGGCCTGGATTTCCCAGGCCGACGACGAGCCACATGATTGAGCGCGGGGAAGGCTGGTCGGCCTACTTGTCGCCCTTCTTGTCGCCCTTCTTGTCGCCCTTCTTGTCGCCCTCTGCGCCTTCGCCGTCGGCCTTCTTCTCGCCCTCTGCGCCTTCGCCTGCCTCGGCGGCGAGCGCGTCCTCGTCCGGCTTCGCCTCTTCCTCTTCCCGGCCCTCCACGATGGAGGCGAGGGTTTGTTTGTCCTCGAGTTGCAAGACGACCCCGGGCGGCAACTTCAGGTCACTCACCCGGAACATGTCGCCGATCTGCCAGTCGGAGGAGTCCATCTCGATCTTTGCCGGGATGGAGTCGGCGCGCGCCAACACTGGCAGCATGCGGAAGACCTGCTGGAGCACCCCACCGAGCTTCACGCCAATGGGACGCCCGGTGAGGATCAGCGGCACCTTGACGTCGATCATCTGGTCTTCGCGGGTGCGGATCAGATCCACGTGCATGATCTCGTCCCGCAGGGGATCGAGCTGGGCGTCCTTGACCATGACCAGACAGCCCTTCGCCGCGCCACCGTCGATTTGAAGGTCGAACAGGGTGTTGCGCTTGAGCTCGGGATCGAGGGCACCCACCAGTGCCTTGGGATCGAGGGACAACGTGACGGGCTCGCCGCCGCCGCCGTACAGCACGGCAGGGACTTTGCCTTCGGCCCGCAGACGTCGGGCTGCGCCCTTGCCGGTTTGGGTTCGGGTCCAGGCAGACACGGATGATCTAGACATAGGAAAACTCTCTCTCGGCCCCCTCGGGCGGGCTATGGGGCCCACGGGGGGCGTTAACGGTTAGACGAACAGCGAGCTGATCGAATCGCCGTGGTGAATGCGTTTGATGGCCTCGCCGAGCAGTCGGGCCACGCTGAGCTGAACAATCTTGGTGCACTGTTTGGCCGCCTCGTTCAGCGGCACGGTGTTGGTGACGATCACCGACTCCAACGGGGACTCCTCGATGCGTTGTACGGCCGGGCCTGAGAGCACGCCATGGGAAGCGGCCGCGCTCACGCTCGAAGCGCCCGCTTCGAGCACGGCGGTGCCGGCTTTGGTGAGCGTGCCGGCGGTGTCGATCATGTCGTCGAGCAGGATCGCGTGCATGCCTTTGACGTCACCGATGACGTTCATGACCTCGGCCCGGTTGGCCTCTGGCCGGCGTTTGTCGATGATGGCCAGGGGGGCGCCCAGCCGCTTGGAGTACGCGCGGGCGCGTTCCACGCCACCGGCGTCCGGAGAGACGACCACGACGTTTTTGCCGCGGTAGCGCTTGTCGAGCTCTTCGAGGATGACGGGCATGGCAAAGAGGTGATCAAAGGGCGTGTTAAAAAAACCCTGGATCTGTCCGGCATGCAGGTCCATGGAAAGGACGCGATCCGCGCCGGCGGCGCTGATGAGATCCGCCACCAGCTTGGCAGAGATGGGTGTCCGGGGTTTGGTCTTGCGATCCTGCCGGGCATAGCCGAAATAGGGAATGATCGCGATGATCGAGCCCGCACTGGAGCGGCGGAGGGCGTCGATGGCGATCAAGAGCTCCATGAGATTCTCGTTGACGGGCTGGCACGTGGGTTGAACCACAAAACAATTTACGCCGCGCACATTCTCCTGGATCTCGACGTAGGTCTCGCCGTCGGAGAAGTGCGAGAACTTGGCCCGGCCCATGGGGACCTCCAGGTAATCGCACATCTCCTCGCACAGCAGCGGATTGGCGCTTCCCGAAAAGATGGACAGCGATTTCAACATGTCATGCCGCTCCTGATGCGCCTTGTCCGCGGTGCCGATTTCTTCTTTTCGGGTTCTGTGTGCCCGACGCCAACCTGGGGCGGGAGGATTCGAACCTCCGAATGCGGGTACCAAAAACCCGTGACTTAAACCACTTGTCTACGCCCCAACAGGTGACTGACAACCATTCGCAAATGCCGAATGGGTCCGCTCCAGGCCCCGCGCTACGCGCGAGACCGGGAACGTGAAAGTCGGCGGGAGTATATATGAATCGCAGGGTTGTCTGTCAAGCATAGAAGCGCGGCGGGCGGGGCGGCGGCGGCGTTTGGTCGGATTTCCAGCGGTTGCGGCCGAGACCAGGTCCCAGGCAGAGGGCCAGTGTCGCGGGGTTGGCCTGCAATTCTCACCCGCTTGTCGCGCCCTCGCTTGTCCCTTGGCCTCTCACAACCTTTGTCTCCTTCGGCAATACAGCACGTATTCCTCTCAGTCGACAAAGGCCGTGAGAGGCCAATGTCCTGCGCGATCATCACGACAGCGGGTGTGAGTTGCAGGCTAGCGGAAGATCAGGGGGAAGATGAAGGACTGAGTCGAGTTGCTGAACTGAGAGAACTTTGCCCGACGGAAGGCCCGGGCCACGCAGCGGCCGGTGGGCGTGCCGCTGAAAGATCCGAGGACAGAAGCGCTTGCGACCCGACCGGTGGAGCCGCGGATGACCACCCGCACGCGGCAGGTGCCCGGGACTTTGTAGCGATATCCACACGCCCGGGCAGATCCCATGATGCGACTTACGCCGCTTCGGATCTTGCCGGGGCTGAGCCGCTTGGGCAGGTTTGAAGCACCCGCGGACGTGGAGCCGGACGAGGACATGGTGCCCCCGGCCTGCCGCAGCAGGTCCTGCAAGGAGCTCGAGCCCGAGCTCATAGTGGCTCCTCCGCTCATGGTGTCCGCGCTCATGGTGGCTCCTCCGCTCATGGTGTGCGTGCGGCCTGAGCTCATGACGCGACCAGAGGAGGTTCCCCGTCGCCGTCTGCGACGACCGGTGGTGGACATGGCCTCGCTGCCCATGGCGTCCGAGCCATCCGTCATGCCGTCCATGGCATCCATGCCGTCCATGGCATCCGTGCCGGTGGTCATGGCGGCGTCCATGCCGTCCATGGCGTCCATGCCGTCCATGGCGTCCATGCCGGTGGTCATGGCAGTGTCCATGCCGTTCATGCCGTCCATGGAGTCCATGCCGTCCATGCCGTCCATGTCGTCCATGGCGCTGCCCATGACGTTGCCTGCCGTTGCGTTGGCCTGCGGAGCCGCGGTCGGCCGCCCTTTTTGGGTCAAAACCACCACCAACAGGACCACCACCGCCAGCAGCAGTACGATGCCGCCGATGACGGCCGGTAGCAGCCAGCCGGGTCGCCCGCTATCTGCCACGGGCATGAGCACCGGCGCCGCCGAGATGGGGGCCGCCAGGGACGGTGAGGAAAAGGAAAAACCGTCGGACGCATCTGCGCCGCGGGAGGCCGAGGAGGTCGCCGCCATGGCGCGAATGTCCACCAAGCCCGAGCCCCCGCCCTTGGCCGTCGCAAAGCCGGGCCTGGCCGCGGACGCCGAAGCCGTGGGTTTGGCCCCACCGCCAGCGGCGAGGGACTGCAGGTTGGACAGGGAGAAGAGCACAGAGTTCTCGTTGCGCTGACCCGTCATGGCCGGAGATGCGCTTTCGGGTTCGTCCGGCTCGTCGGGGAACAGCGATCCCTTGTTTCCGGCCGGGGCTGCCGCCGCGGCGGGCGACGAAAACAGACCGCCGCCGCCCCGGGACTCCGCCGCCGGAGCGGAACCGAACATGTCGCTCCTGGCCGGCGCTGACACCGGCGCAGAGGGCTCTGGTTCGGGAGGCAACCCGCCGAAGAGGTCACTTTTTTTCTCTACGGCCGGCTCGTCCATGCCGCCGAAGAGGCCTCCCGCCGGGGCAGGCGTAAGCTTCGCTGCCGCCGCGGCGCGCGCCGCAGGCTTAGGCGCGGCGCCGCCGCTTTTCTCCGCGACGGAGCTGAACATCGCCGCGGCCTGTTCCTGGGAGACCACCTCGGTGGCGGCCTCGGCGTCGCCGGCCAGACCCGCGAAGTCTTCGATGTCAAAGAGCCGCAGCCAGTCCTTGAAGCCTTCGCGCCAGGTGTACGTGTCGCCGTCGACTTCCCCGGCGTCGTATTTGGCTTTCACCTGTTCGCCCGACAGCGGGCCCACCTGGCCGCCGTCGATGACCAGGTGCCACACAGCCTGGCTGGACATGGAATCGGCAAATCCCGAGTAGTCGAATACCCGGGTCTCCTTGTCCTCACCGAACTGTCCAGCAGCCGGCTCTGGTGCGTCCGCCGGGGCCCCGCCGGTCCCCTTGACCACGATGATGTGGCCGCACTTCTTGCACCGGATTTTGAATACCTTACCGCGGACCTTTTCATCCGCGATGGAGTATTTTGTGGAGCAGTTCTCGCAAACGATCTTCATCAGAACCCCTTTACTCCTGTGGGAGCCCGTCATTTCGCCCGGATCCAACCTGGATCACGGGAGAATCATTATAGTCTCTCAGGAGAATTGATTCAACTTGTAACCGTGTCATCGATCCATTGGACAAGCCATGGGCGCTCGGCTTTGGATCTTTTTTTCCAGGACCTCGCCAGCCGTACCATCCTTTGTAAACCCAGACCTCTCAATTCACTCAGTCCTATCGTTCTCCGAAGGGATTTTCCAGCACTATCGTTTCGGACCGGCGGGGCCCCACGGACACCAGTCCGATGGGGACGCCCACCAGCGTCTCCACCCGACGGAGATACCGCCGGGCGTTTTCCGGCAGTGCCTCTGTCGTGCGCGCACCGGTAATGTCTTGGTCGAATCCGTCGAGCTCTTCGTAGACGGGCTCGAGTCGCTCCATGTCCTTTGTCGAGGGCGGTAGATCGTCCAGGGACCGGCCATCGAGCGTGTAGCTGGTACACAACCGCAGCTTGGGCAGCCCACCGAGCACGTCCAGCTTGGTCATGGCCAGGGAGGTCAACCCGTTGATGCGAGCGGCCCGGCGGAGGGTGACGACGTCGAGCCAGCCACACCGTCGAGGCCGACCGGTGGTGGCGCCGTATTCCTGACCGCGCTCACGCAGGGTGGCTTCAAGGTCGCCGGACAGCTCCGTGGGGAAGGGCCCGTTGCCCACCCGGGTCTGGTAGGCCTTGGCGATGCCCACCACCCCATCAATTCTCGTGGGCCCCACGCCCGCACCCGTGCAGGCGCCTCCGGCGATGGTGCTCGAGGAGGTCACATAGGGGTAGGTGCCGTAGTCGATGTCCAGCAGGGAGCCCTGGGCGCCCTCGAACAGCACGGCGTCGCCCTGGTCCATGGCGTCCGAAACGGTTCGCGAGATGTCGCAGAGGTATGGTGCAAGCGTGGCGCCGATGGCCGTGTAACGCTCTAGCAGATCATCGCGATCCGCAGGCTCACCGCCGAGCTGCACGAGCTGCGCGTTCACCGCGGGCAACGTGTTGTCCAACGCCGCGGCGAGCTCGTCAGGCCGGGCCAGCTGCCACATGCGCACACCCCTGCGCGTCATCTTGTGCTCGTAGCAGGGACCGATGCCGCGTCGGGTGGTACCGATGGCGTCGGAGCCCTGGTCCCTCAGACCATCAATCTCCTTGTGGTAGGGCAGGATCACGTGGGCGAGCTCGCTGATCCGCACCCGCTCGGGATCGATGGCCACGCCCATGTCCCGGCAGGTCTGGATCTCCTCAAGCAGGCCCTGGGGATCGATGACCATCCCCGCCCCGAGCAGACACCGTTTTTCGGGGTGCACCACCCCACTGGGTAGCAGGTGCACCACCAATCGTTGATCTCCGAGCACAAGAGTGTGTCCTGCGTTGGCCCCGCCAGCGTAGCGCACCACCAGGTCAGCAGACTCCGTAAGGTAGTCCACGACCTTGCCTTTCCCCTCATCTCCCCACTGCGCTCCTACGACAATGACGTTTGCCATCCACAACTCCAGGTGTTCGCGCGTACAGCTTCTATCGCGCGAGACCGGTAGAATTTTTCAGCGACAATGACGCAACGGATTGGAGATGTCAACGATCTGTCGGGGTGCGATTTCGAGTACAATGGGCGCCCATGACGGCAAAGGGACCCAGAATACCCCGTCGGGATTGGACCTCGCGGCCCGGTTGGACCTGGCTCCTGGGAGGCTTTGCGGTGCTCGCGAGCCTGGGCTGCGGCGGCGGGAAAGAGTCGGGCGAGGGGGACCGTCTGCGCGCGGGACGGGAGGCCCTGGCCAAGGGGGACAACCAGCGCGCCGTGGCCCTGCTTAAAAAGGCTGTGAACAGTAGTCCGCGGAACGAGCGGGCCCGACTGGGCCTGGCGCTGGCGCTGGAGCGGAGCAACAACTTCCGGGAGGCCGAGCGGATCCTGCGCGACGGGTTGGCGTTGCAGCCGGGCCGCGCGACCCTCTGGGGAGCCCTGGGGCGGATCCTGCGGCGCCGGGGCAAGTATGACCAGGCGGTGAAGGCTCTGGATCGGGCGCGGCAGATCGATCCCCGGGATCCCGACCCGGCCCTGCAGCTCGGGGAGATCTACGAACGCTATCGGAAGTGGGAGATCGCCCGGTCCCATTATCGGGCGGTGCTGGTGTCGGCGGATCGCCCGTCCCATCGGGTGCAGGCACACCGCCGCCTGGCCCGGTTGGCCCGCCGGGAGAATCAGTTCACCGAGGCCATCGCGCAGCTGAGACAGGCCCTGCGCCTGGCACCCCGCCGGGCGGCGTTGCTCGGTGAGCTGGGCGAGGCCCTGCGTCTGGCCGGGCGGCCGGCAGAAGCCTTGCCCCCGTTGCGGCTCTGGGTGAAGTCCGAGCCCGAGAATAGCTCGGCACGGCTGGGGCTTGGGCTGGCCCTGCGAGAGCTCGGCGAGCACTCCCAGGCCGCGCGGTCTTTGCGGCTCGCGGCCCGGCTAAGCCCCAAAAGTGTGGATCCCCTGCTGCCCCTGGCCCTAAGCCTCCTGGCGCTGGATCGTCGGGAAGAGGCTTACGACGTGGGGGTCAAAGCCCTGGCCCTGGCGCCGCAGGATCCCGCGGTGATGTGGCTCATGGCGCCGTTGTATTACGCCCGGGAGCTATACGAACCGGCCGCAGCGCTGGTGAAACAGCTCGAGGTGACGCGCTCCCACGATGCCCGTTACTGGCAGCTCGCCGGGGCGGTGCACACCGCGTTGGCTCGTTACGACGAAGCGAGACAGGACTATGCGCGAGCCCTGACTCTGGCTCCGCGGGATCCTAAGGTCTTGCGGTTGGTGGCCATTTCAGCCCGACGGGCCGGGGACTACAAAGCGGCGCGACGCCACCTGCAGGCTGTGCTCAAGCTGGATCCCGACGACTACGAAGCCGCCGTGCACCTGGCCATTTCGGAAGCGCACCTGGGCCAACGAGCCGCCGCCCGGACCCGACTCACGCGGCTTGTCCTGGCCCGTCCGAAGCGTCCCGAAGCCCACATTTACCTCGCATGGCTCGCCCTGCAACGGGGTGCCCTGGCCGAGGCGGTCCGGCGGGTGCGCTTGGCGGATCGCCTGGCCGGAGGGCGCAGCGCCCACGCCCTCGACGTATTGGCTCAATCGCTGGTGCGCCAAAAGCAGTTGCTCGAGGCGCGCAAGGTGGTGGCCCGCGCCCTGGCGCTGCCC
>Ga0180009_10006526_pt1 | contig 12211 bp, 16 predicted proteins | sample OS_PC_MetaG_FD_123537 | JGI IMG/M metagenome (GOLD analysis project Ga0180009, IMG submission 123537) | Groundwater microbial communities from the Aspo Hard Rock Laboratory (HRL) deep subsurface site, Sweden - OS_PC_MetaG | ecosystem: Environmental > Aquatic > Deep subsurface > Groundwater...
CCGCCGTCTCGAAAACCTGCCGCAACAGATGCGCAGGTGTCGGATGCGGCCGCGACCAGACCCGCGCCTTGTTCGCCGCCCAGTCGATGGCAAAAAGCCCGATCGGACGTCGCATCGGCGCCTGGTTCAACGCCGCCGAAAAGCGTCCCGGCGCCATCGCCTGGAGCACCCCGGTATATCCCGGCCAGGTCAGAGCAACGAACGGCCCGGCCTCCGCCTTGACCCGGGCCGCGATCACATTCGCACCGAGCCCCGGCGTGCGCCAGTCGAGCACTCTTGCCATCCGCGCGGCGCTCCCATCAGGCGAGGCCGCCACCCGGCAGGTGCAGCCCCACTCGTAGTTGACCGAAAGGAAATAGGCCCCGGGCCGGCCCAGTTGCGCCGCCACCCGGTCGATCTCACCCAGCTGCGCATTGTTCCATCGCACCAGCCACTTGCGTGAAACCGCATCGAGTGCCCGAAGCGCCGTCCGGGGCACCCCGCGCGTCGCAGCATCAATCAGCCGGTGCGCCCGCCGCTCATGGGCTTCGAGCGTCTCGATCCCAATGGCCCCCTCGATGTCCGCGACCGGAATTTCTGGCAAATGGCTTTTCATCAGGCCTATATAGGCCGGACCCGGGCTCTCCATGAGGGTTTTCCGTTGACAAATCGGTACCTCTCCGCCAAAAACGGGCCACCGCGACGGGTGAAAGCCCTTCGCGCAAAAGCCGCTGCCTGAGGCCAATCAATGGCTTGAATCCGGAAATCGGGTTCAAGACACCGTTTCGGTCGACGGCGACGAAGCGTTGCAGCGTCACTTTATTCTGGCAATGCAACATCGATGTCGCCACGCTCGAACCTCACAAAGTCCGCATCCATCCCGCCAGCCGGGAACATTCCATGGCATGCGGCGCCACAAGGCGCGAACAAACCCGCCGCGGTTCGAACCACTGGTTTCGAGGCCGGCGAATAAACGTAATTCGAACTGAAGGTTACGATCAGCCATGTACGCTGTCATCAAAACGGGCGGCAAGCAGTACCGCGTCGCCCAGAACGACCTCCTCACCATCGAACGCCTCGAAGGCGAAGCCGGCAACACTGTCGAGTTCGCAGAAGTGCTGATGGTCGGTGAAGGCGACAATGTCAAAGTCGGTGCTCCGTTTGTCTCTGGCGCCAAGGTTACTGCCGAGCTTGTCGATCAGGCCCGCGGCCCCAAGGTCATCGCGTTCAAGAAACGCCGCCGCAAGAATTCACGCCGCAAGAAGGGCCACCGCCAGCACCTGAGCCTGGTCCGCATCACCGCCATCAGCGGCACGTAAGCGGCCAGCCAGAAGCGCACCCAAGTGCTGGGATGCGGAGAAAATACGGCGCGGATGCCACCGCTCCACACGACTTCAGGAAGTGTGGACGAACAAGAAAGCCGCTCCACACGACTTAAGGAAGTGTGGACCGCAAATGCGGTGGGCATCTGAAGCGCAAGACAACAGGCGCGGATGCCGCGAAGCGGTGGGCATCTGAAGCGCAAGACAACAGGCGCGGATGCCGCGGAGCGGTGGGCATCTGAAGCGCCAAACAACATCGCGCCGGATGCGGCCGCAAAGCGGCCGTGGGCATCCGAAGGCGCAAACGCAAGAGAACTGAAGGACACGCGTTATGGCACAGAAAAAAGCAGGCGGCTCAACCAAGAACGGTCGCGACTCAGAATCCAAGCGCCTCGGCGTAAAAAAGTACGGTGGTGAAGTCGTCATCCCCGGCAACATCATCGTCCGCCAGCGCGGCACCAAGTGGCACCCCGGCTCGAACGTCGGCATCGGCACTGACCACACCATCTTCGCCAAGGTCGAAGGTCAGGTCGAATTCCGCACCCGCCGCAACGGCCGCACGTATATCTCGGTGCAACCGAAGACAAGCGAAGCCGCCGAGTAGCAGAGCCGTTACCCCTCGCGGCAACGTCACGCGATGTCGGCAATCGGCTCGGGCAAGCTTCTGAGGCCGTCCGGACTCGTTAGAGTGCGGGCGGCCTTCGACATTGATTACAGATATCGCGGTGACCACGTTCCAGGCGACTCGAGTATGCCGACTTCCACGATTCATACCAGGCGCCTCGTCTTGCGCCCGCTCAGGATCGAGGACGCCCGCCGCATCGCGGAGCTGGGGGGCGACTGGGACGTCGCCAGCATGACGCACGCATGCCTTACCCCTATACTGCGGACACCGCCCGCCAGTGGATCGATGAAACCGACCCTGGCGAAGTGATTTTCGGCATAGAATGTGACGGCGATTTGATCGGAGTGACAGGCTTCACCCCGACTGAAGACCGCCTCTCAGCGGAAGTCGGCTATTGGCTTGGGAAACCTTTCTGGGGCAACGGCTACGCGACCGAGGCCGCCCGGGCTATCATAGAGCACTGCTTCAAACGCGAAGGCTTCAGCAAATTGGTCTGCGGACACTTCGCTGACAATCCTGCCTCGGCCCGCGTCATCGAAAAGCTTGGCTTTGCCGCAACAGGAAGCAGCAACTGGTGGTGTGAAGCCCGCCGCCTTGAAATACTCGCCGTGCGCTACGAACTCCCACGGCCTAGGCCCAACTGGCGACGCCTCATGGGCTTCGGCAAGTCATCGCGTTGATACGCTCAGCCCCTTCCAGGATATGGCACGAGGACCGGCCATGAACGGAAGGTGACGACGCAAGCTAGTGTTCTGGATCAAACATTTGATTCCCGGGTGGAGGTCGTCAAATGTTTGTCAATCCAGAACGCAATCAGAAGGTTGCCAAGTATTCCGGGCTGACATTGTTCCGGGCTGACATTCAGGTTCCCGGCAGGGAACCATATGTCAGAGTCGGAGCACTAGGCAGCGAGCCTCTTGCCGCGCACGATCTCGGGAAGTGTGGACCTGAGCCGACCGTAACGAAGGTTTGTCATGGCCCGGTTGGCACCGGCCAACAAGGCAAAAGCGAATTCAGTAAGTGCTGGCCTTATGAAAGAGCCAGCCAGAAAGTTTCAAAATGAAGTTCCTCGATACCGCCAAGATCTATGTGAAGTCCGGCAAGGGTGGCGACGGCGGCCTTTCGTTCAGGCGCGAGAAGTATATCGAGTATGGCGGCCCTGATGGCGGCGATGGCGGCCACGGCGGCGATGTCATCATCGAATGCGTCGACAACCTCAACACATTGATCGATTATCGCTACCAGCAGCACTTCAAGGCCAAGCCGGGCGTCAACGGCATGGGCCGCAACCGGTCCGGAGCACGTGGCGAAGACTGCATCATCAAGGTTCCGCCGGGTACCCAGGTATTTGCCGAGGATAACGAGACGCTGCTCGCCGACCTCGTCGACATAGGTGATCGCGTCCGCATCGCCAAGGGCGGCAACGGCGGCTTCGGCAACGCCCATTTCAGGTCCTCGACGAACCAGGCGCCGCGCCACTTCAATCCCGGCCAGCCCGCCGAGGAACTGACGATCTGGTTGCGCTTAAAACTGATTGCCGATGCGGGATTGGTCGGCTTGCCGAACGCCGGCAAGTCCACCTTCCTATCGGCGGTTTCGGCCGCCAAGCCGAAGATCGCCGACTACCCGTTCACGACGCTGCACCCCAATCTGGGCGTCGTCAAAATCGGCGCGAAGGACTTCGTCCTGGCGGACATTCCCGGACTGATCGAAGGCGCCAGTGAAGGCGCCGGGCTCGGCACGCGCTTCCTCGGCCACGTTGAACGCACTCGCGTCATCCTCCACCTCGTCGACTGCACGTCCGAAGACGTCGCCGGCGACTACGAAACCGTTCGCGCCGAACTCGAAGCATACGACGAGGGCTTTGCCGACAAGCCCGAGATCGTCGCCTTGTCGAAAATCGACGCACTGACCGAGGACGTGCTCAAGCAGAAATTTGACGACCTCAAGCAGGTTTGTGGCAGGCGCCCGCTGTTGCTGTCGGCTGTTTCCGGAAAGGGCGTCGATGAAGCCTTGTTCGCTCTGAGCAGACACATAGACTCGGCCCGGACCGAGGAAGCCGAAGATCCCGAAGAGGCCAGCAAGCCCTGGCAACCCAAAATTTGAGGGCAACCACCCACCCAACGCTTCGATTCGTGCTATCAGCGGCACCCATAATCAAGTTTCCTTCTCCGGCGCCAAATGAACCACAGCCAGCAACCCGATCGAACCGCCGAATTGCAGCCCGTCCGCCCGGAGTGGGATGCGGCCTCGCGCATCGTCGTCAAGCTCGGCTCGGCGCTGCTGACGGATCGCGCGACCGGAACGCTGAACGCCGAATGGCTTCGCTCACTGATCGAGGATGTTTCTGAACTGGTGGCTGCCGGCCGCGAGGTCGTCATCGTCTCTTCCGGCGCCATCGCGCTTGGCCGCCACGCCCTCAAACTGCCCCCCGGCCCGCTCGAACTGGAAGAAAGTCAGGCGGCCGCTTCCGTCGGTCAGATCGCCCTCGCCCATGCCTATGCCGACCTTGCCAGAACCCGAGGTCTGACCGCCGCACAGATCCTTCTGACCCTTGGCGACACCGAACAGCGCCGCCGCTACCTCAATGCCCGCGATACGATACTGACGCTTTTGCGGCTCAAGGCGCTGCCCGTCGTCAACGAGAACGATACGGTCGCTACCAGCGAAATCCGCTATGGCGACAACGACCGTCTTTCTGCCCGTGTCGCCTCGATGATCGATGCGGACTGCCTCGTATTGCTCTCCGATGTCGACGGCCTCTACACCGCCCCGCCCGGCTCCGGCAAGGAGGCCCGCCGCCTCGACGTCGTAACCGACATCACCAGCGAAATCGAAGCCATGGCCGGCGACGCCGTCAGCGAACTTTCGCGCGGCGGCATGCGCACCAAGGTTGAAGCGGCAAAAATCGCCCGCGCCGCCGGCTGCGACATGGTGATTGCTTCGGGCAAGCGCTTCAACCCACTGAAGGCAATCGCCGAAGGCGCACCCTGCACCTGGTTCCTGGCCCCTGCCGATCCCGTCACATCCCGCCAGCGCTGGATCTCCGGACAGCTCGAACCGAAAGGGACGATCACTGTCGACGCTGGCGCGGAAAAGGCGCTTTTCGCTGGCAGAAGCCTTCTTCCGGCCGGCGTCAGCGCTGTCGCCGGCACGTTCGACCGTGGCGATGCCGTCGTCATCCGCGGCCAGGACGGCCGCGAACTTGGACGCGGCCTCGTCGCCTATGCCAACAAGGATGCACAACGCATCGCCGGCAAAAAGACCTCGGAAATCGCCGACATCCTTGGCTTCGCCGGCCGCGACGAACTCATTCACCGCGATGACATGGCGCTTCACCGCGTCCATCGTTCCGATAATTCTTGACATCAGGCAATTTTATAACATGACGAATGCCCAACCGCTCACAGCCGACGTCGGCGACATAGCCGGACACCTGTCGCTTCTTGGACTGCCAGCCGAGGTTGTCGAACTCGACGGTGGCAACAGAGCCATCCGCGCCACCACCAGCGGCATCCCCTTTTCCGGATTTCTCTTCCGCAACGAAGAGCAGAAGAGCCCCTATTTGATGTTGAGCGCCATGTTCCCCGACCGTAAGGTTGATGCGCACTGGGCCAACGCTTGGAACAATCGCTTTCCTTTGACGCGTGCATCGATAACCGCCGCAGGAGAACCGATGCTGACTCATTCGATGATCCTGACCGGCATCGATACGGATCACTTGAAGGAAGCCATCTCCTGGTGGGACCTGCTCTTGCAGATTTTCGTCGAGGAACTGATCGCGGCCACGTCTTGAGGCCGCCGCATCGAACCAGTTGAACGGTTCGTTTGAAATCGGAAGCGACACACAACGCCATGAATGCCATCGTCCAGAAATTGCTCCATGAAAGCAACATTGAAGCTGCCATGCAGGCAATGGGCAAGGCCGCCCGCGCCGCCGCCGTTGAGCTTGCCGCAGCCCCGCGCCGGAAGAAGGATGAGGCGCTGAAAATCGCCGCCGCGCAATTGCGGCGCCACACGCCCGTCATCATCGAGGCAAACAAGCGTGACCTCGAAGCCGCCGAAAAGGCCGGCCGTCCCGGCTCCTATCTCGACCGCCTGCTGCTCGATCCCGACCGCATCGAAGGCATCGCCGAAGGCCTGCAATCGATCGCCGGCCTTGAGGATCCAGTCGGCTCCCTCATCGCCAACTGGAAGCGCCCCAACGGCCTCGACATTTCCCGCGTCCGTGTGCCGATCGGCGTCATCGGCATCATTTACGAGAGTCGCCCAACGTCACCGCCGACGCCGGCGCGCTTTGCCTCAAGTCGGGCAATGCCGCGATCCTGCGCGGCGGCTCCGACAGCCACCATTCAAGCGTCGCAATTCTGACCTGCCTCGCCCACGGACTTCGCGAAGCCGGACTGCCGGAAGACGCCATTCAGCTCGTCGCAACCGTTGACCGGGATGCCGTCGGCCACATGCTGAAGGGCCTCGACGGCGCCATCGACGTCATCGTTCCGCGCGGCGGCAAAAGCCTCGTCGCCCGCGTCCAGGAAGAAGCCCGCGTGCCGGTGTTCGCGCACCTCGAAGGCGTCTGCCACACCTATGTCGACCGCGGCGCCGACATCGACATGGCCGTCGAGATCATTGTCAACGCCAAGATGCGCCGCACCGGCGTCTGCGGCGCAACCGAAGCCCTCCTCGTCGACAAGAACGCGCACGAAGACTACATGACCCCGCTCGTCAAGGCGCTGCTGGAGGCCGGTTGCGAGGTGCGAGGAGATGCTGCCGCCCAGGCCGCCGACGATCGCGTCGTAGCGGCAAGCGGCACCGACTGGGGCAACGAGTTCCTGGATGCCATCATCGCCGTCAAGACCGTCGACGGTGTCGACGAAGCCATACGGCACATCGCCCAATACGGTTCGCAGCACACCGATTGCATCGTTACCGAATGCTTCGGCACCGCCGAAAGATTTCTCGCGCGGGTCGATTCGGCGATCGTAATGCACAACGCCTCGACACAATTCGCCGACGGCGGCGAATTCGGCATGGGTGCGGAGATCGGCATCGCCACCGGCCGCATGCACGCACGCGGACCTGTCGGCGTGGAACAGTTGACCACCTTCAAGTACGTCGTCCGCGGTAGCGGCCAGGTTCGCCCGAAATGACGACGGTGCGGAGTGTGGAGCAAGGCGATTGAACTTACACCGCTTCCATCGCTCGTCGTTTTCCGTTTCGACACCACACGCCTGGCCGGGCGCCCGCATCGGCCTCATGGGCGGCTCGTTCAACCCGCCGCACGAAGGACACCTCATTGTCGCCCGCACCGCCCTGCGCCGGTTGCGGCTCGACCGGCTGTGGTGGGTCGTCACTCCGGGAAATCCGCTGAAGTCTCATGAGGACTTGCCGGGCATCGGCGCGCGGATCGAGGCCGTGAAGGCGTTGGCGCACGACCCGCGCATGCTTGCCACAGCATTCGAATCCGAACTGGGTTCACCTTACACCTCGGCCACTACTGACTTTCTGCAATCGCGCTACCCGCAATCGAAATTCGTGCTTGTCATCGGGGCCGACAACCTCGCGACTTTCCACCATTGGCGGAACTGGCGAGAGATCGCCGGCAGCGTCCCCCTTGGCGTGGTCGACCGTCCCGGCTGGCGCCTCAAGGCATTGGCCTCGCCAGCCGCCCGGGCCCTTGCCGGCGTCCGGTGCGCCGAGCATGAAGCCGCAATGCTCCCCGACCTCGCTCCCCCCGCCTGGGTATTCCTTTCGACGCGACTTTCGCACCAGTCTTCGACGGCTCTCCGGTCGTCGCGAAGCTCCCGCTCCAATGCTGCAGGCGAAATATAATGTGGCCCAAAACCCACGCACTCCTGCGCAAGATGGTTAAGGCACTGAAGTATAGAGATGATTTTTTCTTGAAGGCTGCAACTGCTGAGCTTAGACTTTCATTCGTTTGAGGAAGTGCCTATATCCAACGCTCGCTGTTCCGGGCCAACGAGACAATTCAGGCCCCTGACAATCGAGGCGGACCATCAAGGACAACATCCAGATTGGGTTCGATGAGGAAAGGACGACCACGAAAACATGCCACGTGCGCTTGAGGCTGCCATGACCGGCAAGTCTCCATCCGAAGCAACGCAGAATAGCGGGTCTTCGGCCATGCTCGTAAAGCAGATCGTTCATTGGCTGGATGAGGCCAAGGCGGAACAGATCGTCACGATCAATCTCGCGGGCAAGACATCGATCGGCGACTACATGATTGTCGCTTCGGGTCGCTCCGACCGGCATGTCGGCGCCGTGGCCGACAAGGTCAAGGAAAAGCTGAGGGAGGCCGGCCATGGACGCGCACGCGTCGAGGGGTCGGAAACCTGCGACTGGGTGTTGATCGATACCGGTGACATTATCGTTCACGTGTTCCGCCCCGAGGTTCGCAAATTCTACAACCTTGAAAAGATGTGGTCGGGCGAACGTCCGCCCGAGCCGACATCGCACTGATCAGGCGACCACGGCAACATGCGCTTTACGATTGCTGCGGTCGGGCGTCTGAAGGATGGTCCCGACCGCACGCTTATTGAGCGCTATGCAAATCTGCTCTCAGGACTGGGGCGGAGCTGCGGGCTTGGTCCGTTGCAGATCGTCGAACTCCCCGAATCGCGCGCTTCGACAGCCGCATTGCGCGGCACGGACGAAGCCGGGCGGTTGCTTTCCGCATCAGCCTCCGCCGATCGCCGCATCCTTCTCGACGAAGACGGCCGCAGCTATTCCAGCGAACGCTTCGCCGAAATGATCGGCCGCCACCGCGACGATGGCATCCGCGAAATGGCGTTTCTGATCGGTGGTGCCGACGGCCACGGTGAACAAGCCAAAAGGGTCATCGCCGATTCGCTCAGCCTGTCGCCGTTCACCCTGCCGCATGGTCTCGCCCGCATCGTGCTTGCTGAACAGCTCTATCGCGCCGTCACCATTCTTTCAGGCCACCCCTACCACCGCAGTTGACGCTCCGCTCCTCACTGTCCCCTGAGGAACCGGTCAAGCACCCGCGTCGGCAGGACGCGCCGCATCACGTCGGCGGCATAGGTCGGTGTCGTCACGAAGTAGCGCGGCTTGGGCCGCCGGCTTTCCAGCGCATGGATCAGTTTTGCCACGACCGCCTCCGGTTGAAGCTTGAAACTCTGGTCGCCGCCCGCCTCCAGCTTCGCGATACGCTTAACGTAGCCCTCGCTGTGAACCGAAGCCTCCCATCCGATCGTTGCCTTGAAGTTCGCCAGGGCGGTCTCGACGAACTTCGTCGCTATGGGTCCAGGCTCGATCAGCGAAACGGAAATGCCAGTGCCGTGCAGTTCCAGCCGCAGCGTATCGCTCAATGCTTCCAGCGCGAACTTCGAGGCGCAGTAGGCGCCGCGGTAGGGGCCGACCACCAGGCCAAGCACGGAGGAACATTGCACGATGCGCCCGGCGCCGCGCGAACGCATTTGCGGCAACAAAAGCCGCGTCAGTTCATGGCCTCCGATGACATTGACCTCGAGCTGCCGGCGCAACATCGCCGCGGGAAGATCCTCGACAGCACCGAGCTGGCCGTAGGCCCCATTGTTGAACAGCGCATCGATCCGTCCGTCCGCAATCCCCAGGGCCTCCCCGGCGCACTCTCGAACCGAAGCCTCGTTTCCCAGATCGAGCATCACGCTCGCAACGCCAAGCTCACCTGCAAGCCGGTCGCGGTCTGCTTTACTGCGCACTGCTGCGATCACTCGCCAGCCCCGCTTGGACAGATCGCGCGCGGCCGCATACCCGATCCCCGACGAGCAACCCGTGACAAGGATCGTCCCTTTCAGCACACCTGTGCTCCCGATGCCTGTTTAAGTTGAAGGATTGAGTGGCGGCAGCAAGATCGCTGGCCCCAAGATCGCTGGCCCCAAGATCGCTGGCCCCAAGATCGAAGGCCCCTGGCGGCTGCGTTGCCCGGCCCCTGCGGACTAATCCTTCTTGGCCTTGTCGCGGCAGTCCGCGCAGGTGCCGGAGACTTCCATGAACTTCACCTTTGGCGTGAAATCCACCGACGTCGCGAGCTCTGCGACCTGATCGAAGATCGGCTGTGCCGGCACCTCGACCGCCCCGCCGCACTGCTCGCAGGACATGAAGATCGGCCGGCCTTTGCGGCCGTGTTCGTGACGCCGGCAGGCGAAGTAGGAGTTCTTGCTTTCGAGGCGGTGAATGACACCGGCTTCGATCAGTGCGTCGATCGAGCGATAGACAGAGATCGGCGCCAGCCGCGTGCCCTTGTCGGACAACCTTTCCAGAATCTCATAGGCACCAATCGATCCGCGGGTGGCGGCGATTTCGGCAAATACTTGCTCACGAAGTTGCGTGAAGCGAAGGTTTCGTTCCTCGAATGCAGACCGCGCACGATCCACAATATCCGCCAAAATCACGCTGGCGTCGGCATCGCCTTTCGCGCCCGCACTCTTCGTCTTGGCCGCTCTCGTCATGTCCTTGGCCATGCTCTCTCCCAGCTTCACCGCTCTATATAAGCGTTCTTTCTGTTTTTTCACAGGGTATTGATTTCACCGCCTTTCTCAAGCGGCGATATCGCAGCCCAGGCCGCCTTACTTTCGCAACGTTTTAACGATGGAAATCTTAACCCTGGCAGGGCGCCCAGGACGGTTACCACCGGTTTGCGCCTCGCCAGACATCCATTGAACTCCCACAAAGAGGCTGCCGGCGAGCGACAATGCAGCGCAATACCTCATCTTATATCATAGCCGCACGTCGCACTGCACTGGGCAGAATTGGCGGTTTGCACCGAAATCGCCGAATTGAGGCGCTTGCGGCTCCTGTCATTGAAGCGGCCCTCTCCGATTGTGGAATCGCCCCAGATCGGGTTGAAGAACTGATACTTGGAAATGCCAGCCAGGGCGGTAATCCGGCCCGGCTTGTCGCGCTGGCTTCAGGCCTGAGTGAAACCGCGACCGCCTACACCATCGACCGCCAGTGCGCCTCCGGTCTCGATGCGGTTTTGAATGCCTGCCGGAATGTCTCCGACGGCGAAGCCGAAGTCGTTCTGGCCGGTGGCGCCGAATCGCTGTCGACCGCCCCCTGGCGTATCGCCAAGCCAAAGAGCCTTTACCAGCAGCCACACTTCATCGGCCTCGAACCTTCGCTGACGGACGCAACCGAAGAACCTCACCTTTTTGAAGCCTCCGAACTCCTCTCCCAACGCCTCAACATCGCCCGCGAGCATCAGGACGCGTGGGCGCTGAAATCGCATCTCAAGGCGGAGAGCGGCCGCGAGAAACGAAAATTCGTCGGTGAAATCGTACCTCTGCGCAGCAACGCCGAGGAAGCCAAAGACCAAAGTGCCGCCAACGGAGCTTCACCCGAGGACTTTTCTTCCGAACCGCCCTGGCTGCCCCCTGAAGGCCGGCTGACTGCGGCCAATACCAGCATCATGCACGACGGTGCTGCAATCGCCGTGGTTGTTTCGCAATACGTCTGGGAGGAACTCGGCCGTCCGCCTGCAATCCGGCTTGTCGCCAGCGTCTCGCGCGGTGTCGCACCCGACAATGAAGCCGGTGCGCCGATGGAGGCCATGCGCAAACTTTACGACAGGCTCGAGGGCTTCAATCCCAAGGACATCGGCCTCGTCGAATTGAGCGAAACCTCCGCTGCGCAGGCCATCGCGTTCTCGACCTCGCTTGGCCTTGAAGACGATCTTATAAATCCCGAAGGCGGTGCCGTTGTCCGCGGCCACCCGCTCGCAGCCGCTGGCGCCGTGCTCGTCGTTCGGCTGTTCTCCCGCATGGTCCGCCAGCGCGGCACCGGAAAAGTTCAGTACGGCGTCGCTACCCTCGGCGCCATCGGCGGCATCGGCGTCGCCGCGCTGTTCGAATCCGTCTGAACCGCCGGCGCCCGGAGTTGTCGACCTTGCCGGAAATTAAGTTGAAGCCGGTCGGGTTGCAGGCGCATTGTTGACGCCGCCGGTACCGAGTTATTCTCAACAACTTGAAAAGTTGTCCGGAAAACACCTTATCCGAACCGGCGAAGGGCGTGAAACCGGCGTCTCGTTATTGTCGTGATCTGCCGACATGATCTACCTCAGAAGGTGTGATTATGATTCGATATCGAGGCCATCTGCGGCGGAATCAATTCTTGCTGAGTTTTAAGCCCCGGTTCATCGTTAAAGCATGAAATATCCCCTGCCGCGCTTGAACTTGGACGACGGCAGCTTTGGTGCAGGCAACTGATCAGGGGTTGGAGCGGATAGAATGGACATAGTGGCAATTGTCGAGTCCTTGAAACCGGC
>Ga0180009_10006527_pt1 | contig 12210 bp, 9 predicted proteins | sample OS_PC_MetaG_FD_123537 | JGI IMG/M metagenome (GOLD analysis project Ga0180009, IMG submission 123537) | Groundwater microbial communities from the Aspo Hard Rock Laboratory (HRL) deep subsurface site, Sweden - OS_PC_MetaG | ecosystem: Environmental > Aquatic > Deep subsurface > Groundwater...
AAAGCCGGGATACTTGTTTGGCAGGATTTTGCTCTTCAGTGGACTTATGATACTTCTGGGGAATTTAAGGCAAATGCGGTGTCTCAAATTAAGGATATGGTAAATCAATTTTATAATCACCCTTCCATCGTATTTTGGTGCTGCCATAATGAGCCCGGAGATCAAATTGAGACTTTAGATAATTATTTGTATAACGCAGTAAAAGAAGAAGATCAATCCCGAATAGTCCGCAGAGCGTCGAATTACGAAGAGCATCCGTATGAAGGCTGGTATTGGGGACACACGGAACACTATGCCGCTGCTCCAATGGGTCCGCTCGTAACTGAATTTGGCGCTCAGGCAATACCGGAACTTAGTTCACTGAAAAGGATTTTGCCGGAAGAGGATATTAGAGAACTAAATTGGGAAAATTGGGAATACCATAATTTTCAGTATGAACAGACTTTCAATCTAGCTGATATTCAGTTGGGTGAAAGTATTTCGGAATTCATATCCAATTCACAAAATTATCAAGCCGAATTGATTCATAAAGCAATTAATTTTTATCGCAGAAAGAAAAACGACGGAATAACAGGCATTTTTCAATTTATGTTTATAGACTGTTGGGATTCAATCAGTTGGGCATTGATTGATTATTACGGGAAAAAGAAGCCGGGATATGCAGCATTAAGAAAAAACTACGAGCCATTATTTATTTCGCTTAATCTGAAAAAGAGCAAATATCAAATTGGGGCAGAACTATTTATGGATTTATGGATTATCAATGATCTGCATACCGCATTTCCCAAATTAACTCTAATTGTTTCTATTGCAAATGAAGAATTAGTTAGACTTGAGAAAATACACATTGAAGAAGATTCTATTCTCCATTTAGATGACAAAAATTTTAAAGTCAGGCTGCCAAATAAGAAAATGGACGAGTTATTGAGTGTTAGACTTTTGGATTCGACCAATAAAATAATTTGTGAAAGTAATGAGCAAATAAAAATTTTACATAATAGATTAGGATGGAAATAAAATGCGAAAATTATTTTTAATTACATTAATTACATTATTGTTTGCAACTATCATCAATGCGCAAGATTTAGTTTTTTTTGATGATAGTCCAACAAATGTTTCATACGATGCAAGCTGGGGATATAATAATGCCCCCAGTTTTGTGGAAAGAGTGGGTGAAAAATTCCCGGTTTCTGAAGGCATAAAGTATTTGGGAACTAACAGCCTTAAACTGCATTGGAAATCCGCAAGCGGAGGTGATTGGGGAATTGCAGTTGCGGCAGTTGGCTGGCCTGGTAGCGATGTAACTACAAAGGATACACTCACATTTTGGTTTTACGCGGATTCAGCTTTTGCAACAAATGATTTGCCAAAAATATTTTTGGAAGATTTGAGTGATAGAAAGACAGATAAACAAAACCTTTCAAATTTTGCTGTAACGATACAAGCGAATGTTTGGAGCAAAATTTCAATCCCTATTCAAGTGTTTAAGAATTTTCCTGGTACAGCTGATCTAACTAAAATCAAAACAGTTTATTACGGACAAGGCATATCAGATGGTTTTCATCACACAATGTATCTTGATGAAATTCGGATGAAAAGCGCCGGTGGTGGAGACAGCGAACCGCCCGTTGCGCCAGTACTTTTATTTGTAAAAGGATTTAATAAACACATTGACTTAAAATGGGTAAGAAATTCTGAGGTAGATTTAGATGGTTATTACATTTATAAATATAATGGAACAACACCTGTACTATTAAGCAATGTAAAAGCAGACGAACAATTTTTTACGGATTTTGTTGGTGGGACAGATGTTTCAGCAGAATATGCAATATCAGCATACGATTTAAGCGGAAACGAATCCGGATTGAGCAATTCCTTTTCAGCTTCTACAAAATTTATGACAGACGACGAAATGCTGGATATGCTGCAAGAAAGTACATTCAGATATTTTTGGGATTATGCGCATCCTGTTTCAGGATTGACTAGAGAGAGGCACGGATCAAAAAATACAGTAACTTCCGGTGGATCTGGTTTTGGAATTATGGCCGTAATCGTTGGAATTGAGAGAGGATTTATTTCACGAGAAGAAGGCGCTGCGAGAATTTTAAAGATTTCGAATTTTCTGAAAAATGCCGACAGATTTCATGGAGCTTGGTCGCATTGGTTGAACGGTGAAACAGGGAAAGCTATTCCTTTCAGTCAGTACGATGACGCTGGGGATTTAGTGGAAACCGCATTTTTAATTCAAGGGCTTCTTACAGCAAGAGAATATTTTATAAATGACGATTCGGTTGAAAATGAAATCCGAACTCTCATCACAGAATTATGGGAGACTGTTGAATGGGAGTGGTACAGAAGATCAGAGGGCAGTAATGTTCTTTTCTGGCATTGGTCACCAAACTATGAGTGGCAGATGAATATGCCTATCAAAGGATTCAACGAAACGATGATTGTCTATCTTCTCGCAATCGCTTCCCCAACTCATGGAGTTCCGGCAAGTCTCTATCATAACGGCTGGGTGAGTTCAAATTATTTAAATGGCAAAACATTTTACGGCATTAAGCAATTTGTCGGTCCGGATTATGGCGGTCCTTTGTTCTTCACACATTATTCTTATTTGGGATTTGACCCAAGAAATAAAAAGGACAGCTATACAAATTATTTTATTAATAACAGAAATATCGCTTTAATACATAATAAATATTGCGAAGACAATCCTATGGGATATACAGGTTACAGCGCCGATACTTGGGGATTAACCGCGAGTGATGATCCTTATGTGGGTTATCTTGCGCATGAACCAATGAATAGAGACAACGGAACTTTGTCACCAACCGCTGCTTTATCTTCAATGCCATATACGCCAACAGAATCTATGGCTGCGTTTAAGAGTTTTTATAATACTTACGGAGAAGATCTCTGGGGCAGCTATGGTTTTAAAGATGCATTCAATCCTGGAATTAATTGGACAGCCGGAAGCTTTCTTGCTATTGATCAGGGACCGATAATCATAATGGTAGAGAATTACCGCTCAGCTTTATTATGGGATTTATTTATGGCAAACCCGGAAATTCAGCCAATGCTTGACGCTATCGGATTTATTACCGATACAACTACTGCGGTCGAAGATGATATTCATGCTCCTCTAGCATTTGAATTAATCGGAAATTATCCAAATCCATTCAATCCTTCAACTCGAATTAAATATTCTATTCCTAATACCTCGGATGTTAAACTTGAGGTTTTTAATTTAATTGGAGAGAAGATAGCGACATTAGTAAATGAAGTGAAACAGCCCGGAACTTACGAAGTATCTTTTAACGCCGGAAATTTGAGTTCAGGAGTTTATTTTTATAAAATATCGACAAATGGATTTTCCGATGAAAAAAAGCTCATGTTGCTGAAATAATATGTACCAAGTTGGAAAAATAGCGGTTCTATTTTTGATTTTCATTTTGGGGTGTGCAAATTCAGAGAATGATCCAACAGTTTTAAAATTCTGGGCTATGGGAGCTGAGGGAGAATATGTCTCTCAACTTTTGCCGGAATTTGAAAAAGAGAATCCAAATATTGAAGTTAAGGTTCAACAAGTTCCATGGACAGCGGCACAGGAAAAACTGATAACTGCATTTGCCAGTGATAAACTACCCGACGTATTCCAACTTGGGAATACATGGGTTCCACAATTCCATTCACTTTCGGCTATTGAAAACCTTTCGGAATATGTAGAAAAATCTACCAGTATAGATGAATCCAATTATTTCCCTGGTATTTGGGATACTAATGTTTTGGACTCAACTATTTACGGCATCCCATGGTACATTGATACTCGTGTATTATACTATCGTTCGGATATTTTAAAAAGAGCTGGTTTTGATCATCCACCCAGAACTTGGGATGAATTGTATGAAATTTCAAAAAGCATTAAAAAAGTACTGGCTGACAAAAATAAATATGCTATTTATCTCCCCTCAAATGAATGGGCGCCGTTTGTTATTTGGGGATTGCAGAATAATGCAGCATTGTTAAAATCAAATAATTCGTACGGTAATTTTTCATCTCCGGAATTTAAGGAAGCTTTCGCATTCATTACTAAGTTCCATAAGGAAAAGTTAGCGCCGATAGGAATGACCGAAGTAAATAATGTTTTTCAGGCATTTAAGGATGAATACTTTTCAATGTATATTTCTGGTCCATGGAATATAAAGGACTTTAAATTATGGTTAACCGATTCTTTAGAAAATAGCTGGATGATAGCGCCGTTGCCCGCTCCAACTGACGAATATCCTGGCGCTTCCTTAGCAGGCGGATCGAGTTTGGTGATCAATAGTAAATCAGAAGTAAAACAAGAAGCGTGGAAATTAATTGAATTTTTATCGCGTAAGAAAGTTCAATTAGAATTTTATAAATTATTGAACGATTTGCCTGCCGTTAAAAGCGCGTGGATGGATTCGATATTTGTTAACGATAAATTTCTGAAAGTTTTTTATACACAGTTCTTAAATGTAAAGGCAACGCCTAAAATAGCAGAGTGGGAGCAGATTGCGTTTTCTAAGATTCAGCAATACGCTGAATATACCGTGAGGGAAGTAATGACGGTAGATGAAGCTTTGGCCGCATTGGATAAAGATATAAATGAAATCTTGAAAAAGAGAAGATGGCTGCTTGACAAGAATGAACAGTAGTAAATATAAATATGATTCGGGATTAGGGAGTAAAAAATCACTCATCATTTTTCTTTCTCCCGCTTTGCTGGCAATATTAATTTTCTTTTTTATTCCTGTTATATCCGCATTTATAATGAGTTTTACAGATTTCAGTATATATGCGCTTGCGGATTGGAATTATATTCAGTTCATAGGTCTAGATAATTATTTTAGACTATTTGATGACCCGCTATTTTGGATAGCTCTAAAAAATACCTTTTACTTTGTAATAACTGCAGGCCCATTATCTATAATTGCGTCACTCACGGCAGCAATCTTATTGAGTTCAAAACTAACAGCATTCAAATCATTTTTTAGATTGTCTTTTTTTCTACCGGTTGTTACAACTTTGGTTGCTGTAGCAATTGTTTGGCGGTTCATATATCACCCAAATTTTGGACTGTTAAATTATTTCTTGAGTTATTTTGGAATTTCACCAATTGACTGGCTGGGTGACCCAGTCTGGGCTATGCCTGCAATTATCCTCATGGCTATTTGGAAAAGCTTTGGATATAATATGATAATTTTTATTGCTGGTCTTCAAAATATTCCCGAGCAACTCTACGAAGCTGCTGAAATTGAAGGCGCTAATTCTTGGCATAAATTTCATCATATTACTTTACCATTATTAGCTCCAACAACATTGTTTGTCGGTATCATTACTCTTATTGGCTTTTTCCAATTATTTGCCGAGCCGTATATAATGACGCAGGGTGGACCTTTAAATTCTACTTTAAGTATTGTGCAGTATATGTATCAAGAAGGATTTAGATGGTGGAATATGGGTTATTCTGCGGCAATTGCTTTTGTGCTTTTTACAATAATTTTTACGGGGTCAATCATTCAGCTAAAAATGAAAAAAAATGATTAGTCTAAAACCGAAACCAATATTGCTGAATTTATTGTTAATAATAATCACTGTGATAACATTAACTCCATTTTTATGGATGGTCTCAGCTTCTTTTATGCTTGATGGACACGCATCAACTTATCCGCCAAGATTTTTACCTGACGAGTTTACTATTACTCAGTACACTAAATTATTTACGAAGCTTAACATCACAACTAATATGTTGAACAGTTTCATTTTATCAATAAGTGTAACCTTAATTTCTCTTTTATTTAACTCTATGGCAGCGTATGCTTTTTTAAAATTTCGATTTAAAGGAAAAGAAAAGTTATTCACGATATTACTTAGCTCTATGATTATTCCTAGTCAGGTTACAATGCTGCCATTATTTTTAATGCTAAAAGAGATGGGAGTTATAAATACTTATTTTGCGATCATTATTCCCGGATTAGCAAATATATTCGGAATTTTCTTAATTCGACAATATGCTCAGTCAATTCCCGATAGTTTATTTGAAGCTGCAAAAATAGATGGCGCGACGGATTTTCAGATATACACCAAAATCTTTGTTCCAATTATAAAGCCAATTTTGGTAACGCTAGCTCTATTTACATTTATGGGGACCTGGAATGATTTTCTGTGGCCCCTAATTACACTTACGGATGAATCGATGTACACACTTCCTGTTGCGATGTCGAATTTGATGAGTGAACATTCAAAAGACCCTGAATTAATGATGGCGGGATCGGTATTAACAATATTACCCATTATAATTGTTTTTCTTGCGATGCAGAAACAATATATAAAAGGCTTAATGATGGGAAGCGTAAAAGAATAATTATTCTTTGAGGAACAAAAATGAAAAAAAATATAAACAAACTATTTTTTCTAATATTCATCCTATCCACTCCTTATGTGCAAGGTCAATCCTTTTCGGTAGAGCAAAAAATTGACTCTTTGCTTTCTAAGATGACAGCAGAAGAAAAAATCGGACAGTTAGTTCAGACCGTTGGGATTAAAGAGAATACTAGTGAGAATATAAAGTCCGGAAAGTTCGGTTCAATTTCGTGGATCAAATCAGCAGAAGAGGTAGGTAAATTGTATAAAAACAAAACAAGTGATGTGAAAGTTTCTTTCAATACTCAAAATATTCATCTATTCATCAACGAATAGGCAGTTTAAAAATCAATTAAGGAGTCAGAAACATTGCTCCAAAGATAAAATCTATTTGTTTTTTAACAGCTTTTAATTCTTTCCGCATTTGCTAAAATTGAGACTGAAAGTTAAAAATTGCCAAAATTTAATGAAGAATTAATATTCCCGTGAGAATGAATGATTGTTATTCAGTACCCAGTTAAATATATTTCGCATCAAAAAAACGAACGATAAAACTTAGGAGAAAATTAGAAATGGCAATTAAAGTTGGTATTAATGGTTTTGGCAGAATAGGCAGACTTGTTTTCAGACGCGCAGTTCAATTGGACGATATTGAAGTGGTTGGGATTAATGATCTTCTTGACGTTGATTATATTGCTTACATGCTGAAATATGATTCCACACACGGCAGGTTTAACGGCGAAGTAAGCGTTAAGGACGGATATTTAGTAGTAAACGGCAAATCAATTAGAATTACCGCAGAAAAAAATCCAGCAGACTTAAAATGGAGTGAAATCGAAGCAGAATATATCATTGAAGCTACTGGACTCTTTTTAACGAAAGAAAAAGTTCAAGGTCATTTGGATGCTGGAGCAAAGAAAGTAGTAATGACAGGTCCATCCAAAGACGATACACCAATGTTTGTTATGGGCGTTAATGATGATAAATACTCCGGTCAAAATGTGGTATCAAACGCTTCGTGTACAACAAACTGTTTAGCCCCGATTGCAAAAGTGTTGAATGACAAATTTGGAATTGAAAGCGGATTGATGACCACTGTTCACGCTACCACAGCAACGCAAAAAACAGTTGACGGACCTTCGAATAAAGATTGGAGAGGCGGAAGAGGAGCCGGACAAAATATTATTCCTAGTTCAACCGGCGCTGCAAAAGCTGTTGGTAAAGTTATTCCGGAATTAAACGGTAAGTTAACCGGAATGTCCCTTAGAGTTCCAACTCCAAACGTATCCGTTGTTGATTTAACTGTTAACTTGAAAACTGCAACAACTTACGATGCAATAAAAGCTGCAATGAAAGAAGCTTCTGAAACAACTTTGAAAGGAGTATTGGGCTACACAGAGGATGCGGTAGTTTCCAGCGACTTTTTAGGCGAAGAAAGAACTTCTGTTTTTGATGCAAACGCCGGCATTATGTTGAATGATAAATTTGTAAAGGTTATTGCTTGGTATGATAACGAATGGGGTTATTCGTGTAAGGTAGTTGATTTAGTGCTTCACATGGCAAAGTAATTTAATGCGATATAGTTTTTCGAAGGCGGCATTTGCCGCCTTTCTTTTATTATTTGTTTTACTTGGGGAATTTAAAAAATGAAAAAGCTATCGATTGACAAGGTAGAATTAAAGGGCAAAAAGGTTTTAGTTCGAGTTGATTTTAACGTACCGCTTGATGAAAATTTGCAAATTACAGATGACATCAGAATAACTTCCTCTTTGCCCACTATTAAAAAAATTATTAATGACGGCGGAAGATGTATTTTGATGAGTCATCTCGGAAGACCGAAAGGCAAACCAAATCCAAAATATAGCTTAAAACCGGCGGCGGAAAGGCTTAAAGAGTTATTGGGAATTGAGGTTAAGTTTGCGACTGATTGCATTGGAAATGAAGTAGAAACATTAGCCAATGATCTGAAAGAAGGAGAAGTTCTTATCCTCGAAAATTTAAGATATCACGAAGAGGAAGAAAAGAATGACGCTGAATTTGCAAAGCGATTGGCGAGTCTTGGAGACGTTTTTGTAAATGACGCATTCGGCAGCGCACACAGAGCGCATGCTTCTACAGAAGGAGTTACAAAATTTATAAACGTAAATGCGTCGGGATATTTGATGCAGAAGGAATTGGATTATTTGGGAAGCGCAATTGCTGAGCCGGCAAGACCATTCACTGCAATTTTAGGCGGCGCAAAAATTTCGGGTAAAATTGACGTTATTCAAAATCTTCTTTCTAAAGTTGACACGCTTATAATCGGCGGGGGAATGGCGTACACATTCTACAAAGCGCAGGGATTAGAAATCGGTCATTCCCTATTAGAAGAAGATAAGATTGAACTTGCAAAAGAATTGTTGAAAAAGTTTGAAGATTGCGGCGCCAAAGTTCTTCTACCGGAAGATGTTGTTGTGGCGCATGAATTTAATAATGATTCACCGGCAACAGTTGTTTCGGTGAATGAAATTCCCGCAGATCAACAGGGCTTAGACATTGGTCCTAAAACAATTGAAAAATTTAGACAGGTAATTCTTAACAGTAAAACCGTTGTTTGGAATGGTCCAATGGGTGTTTTTGAATTTGATAATTTTGCTAAAGGAACTTACGCAGTTGCAAATTCTCTTGTTAAAGCAACCGAAGGCGGAGCAATAACTATCGTTGGCGGAGGCGATTCTGCTGCCGCAATGAAAAAAGCCGGCTTGGATGAAAAGGTAACCCACGTTTCAACGGGCGGCGGAGCTTCTTTGGAATTCTTAGAAGGAAAAATTCTTCCCGGCGTTGAGGCTTTATCTGAAGCGTAATTATTTTTAAATATTATTTAGAATAGAAGAAGCAAACGATCATCAAAAGATTGCTTCTTTTTATTTGCATCAAAAAGAGTTAATTTTATTCGTATTGTAACAAATATTAGGACTTAGAATGGGTTTGAGCGACAGAGATTATTATAGACCAAGAGGATTTGGCGGATTTAATTTATTGCCAATTGTAATTAAAAATTTATTGATTATAAATGCTGCTGTTTTTTTTCTGCAGATAATATTTGATAATCTTACATTCGATGGTCTGCCGGGCTGGTATGTATTAAATAGGTATTTTGGATTAAATCCTTTAATGGGTATTGATCAAGTTGGACAGGCTTATAACTTCCAATTCTGGCAAATTATTACCTATCAATTTATGCACGGAGACTTCGGGCATGTTTTCTTCAATATGTTTATGCTCTGGATGTTCGGTATGGAAATTGAAAACTTGTGGGGTTCCAGAAAGTTCTTGGTCTTTTACTTATCGTGCGGAATCGGAGCGGCAATTTTACAATTATTTTTAGCTCCACTTTTATCTGCGGGTTTAGGAGTTACAATCGGCGCATCCGGCGCGGTGTTCGGTATTATGATTGCCTTCGCCATGTTCTTCCCAGATAGATACATATTTCTGTATTTCCTTTTACCCATTAAAGCCAAATATTTGATGGGTATTCTTGTTGTGTTCGAATTCATGTCTGTTGGGGATATGAGTTTTGTCGCCCATTTAGCGCATATCGGCGGCGCACTAACCGGAGTTATTTTCATTTTATCAGATAGAAAATTCAATTTTAATTTCGATAAAATATTTGATTCGTTGAAAGCCGGATTCGGGTTAAAAAATTCAAGATCGTCAAATACATTCAGAAGAACTTCTAAATACTTTTTTGGCAGAAGCAGAGATGTGAGTGAAGCAGAATTTTACGAGATCAATAAAAAAGAAAATGATCCCAGTAATATTGACCAAAATGAGATTGACAGAATTTTGGATAAAATAAGTCAAAGCGGTTATCAAAATTTATCTAACGAAGAAAAGCGCATACTATTTGAAGCGAGTAAAAAGAAGTGATGAGTTCTAAACTTCTTTTGCCGTTATTATTTTTACTTTTATTTGCTTGTTCAAAAGAGAACGAGATTGAAGAGAGCAAACTAGTTAAACTTTATGTCGATCTTATGATCGTGGATGAAACCTATCAATTTAATCTTGATTCGCTGGCAATTCACAAAAAAAAAGTTTTTGAAAAGTACCAAGTAACTGAACAGAACTATGTAGAGGCAATTAATCTGCTTGGCGAAGATGATGAGAAGTGGGAAATGTTTTTCCAAAAATCACTTGCATATCTGGAAACACTGAGAGAACGAGATAAAATCAATTAGATTTTTTATGCTTCGCCAATGCAATTCTAATCTTACCGTAAGAAACAAAAGAAGGCAATACTTCTTTAATCTCTTTTAGCTCGGTGAGCCCTTTACTTAATTCGGTACTGATCAATTCCAATTCAGATTTCTTAAAAAGGTTCGATATATCTGTATCGGGGAAGTATTCAATTATAGATTCAATCTGCATAGAAACAACTGCCTCAGGTAGTTTGGTAAGTGAAGCAATATCCTCGAGGCTATATTTTTTTTTCACTAAATCATAAGTCAGCTTAATGGTATCGGGAATTTTATTATCAGTCGATTTTTGTATAATCACTTTAGCTTTGTTCAACTCAATAATTGCTTCCAAGAAATCTTCGCCGGCTTTGTTAAACATGATTCTTGTAAACCCGCTAATTGATAGGATTTTTGACGGAGTATCCGGCTTCGCTTTCGCAATTTGCATTAACACTTCATCGTTACAAATCTGTTCCGGTTTCTGAGTAAATTTTTTAGAAGCCGCTGCTCTCACTTCGCGAAGGGCATTAAGGTATTTCAAATCCTCATCAATTTTTACGTTTGCAGAAATTCGTTTCGTATCTTTTACGTGCAAAATGAATTCATCCATTCCTTTATCTGAAACTGCCAGCCTGCCGTTAACGTCGTTTATTAACTTTTTAGACATCACTTTTGAAACAAAATTCTCTATTTCTTTTTTGCTAAAATGTCTGCAAACGCCGTAGTTATTCGTTTTTATTATCTCGGGATGCTTTGCTTTTCCGGCGAGCAGTTTTACCAAATCTTTATCTTTAATTGAGCCGCCAAACTCGTGAATTGTTTGTATGATTATTTCTTCAACGTATTCATCAGTCTGCGCAAGAGAATGATCAAGTCCAAGGCAGTTATCGCATTTACCGCATTTGTAATTTGGATTAACCTCGCCAAAGTAAGCAAGTACAAAATTCATTCTGCAATCAGTACTCCGCACGAACTCGTTCATCTTTTCAATTTTACTGAGTAAGTATTGCCACTTCTTTTCCAATGATTTAAAATCTATTCCCAGCGATTCAGTTTTTTCGCGCGGTTTTAAAAGTCTAATGGTTGGCGCGTTTGGCGGTTTTTCATAATCAAGAATTCCAATTTTATTTAATTCGTCAAGATGAAATTCCAATGTCTCTGCATCTATTGCTAACTCAGATGAGATGCCTTCCAGATCAATGGACACAAATGAATTGAACAAATTATTGCCGGAGTTTCTTAATATCATTGCCAACAAGTCTTTGAAAATGATTTTATGGGTGGACAAAATAAATTTCTTAAAATCACCGCTGCTCAAAACAGTTTTTACGTGCGGACGGTTTTCATATCCATGCTTGTATTGTAGATAATCATTATTCTTTAAAAACCGTATACCAGATTCAAACTTTGTCTGATTAACTCTAATTCTTTTCAAAAATGTTTTGAATTTTTCGTCAACGTGAACCAATCTGTCCGACATCGAACCGACTGCAATACCTGCAAAATCATAAACTGCATTGTAGATTACAAATATTTCTTCCTTTGTAGGCATCGTTTGCATTGCAAGAAATTCCTGCAAGTCAGTATCTTTTGAATCGAA
>Ga0180009_10006528_pt1 | contig 12209 bp, 10 predicted proteins | sample OS_PC_MetaG_FD_123537 | JGI IMG/M metagenome (GOLD analysis project Ga0180009, IMG submission 123537) | Groundwater microbial communities from the Aspo Hard Rock Laboratory (HRL) deep subsurface site, Sweden - OS_PC_MetaG | ecosystem: Environmental > Aquatic > Deep subsurface > Groundwater...
AGCTCCGCCCGTGCCCCCGGATCCTCCCGCTTCGCCATCCACGCTGGCATCCACTGTGGAGCCAGCATCTGCTCCAGCTCCACCGGACCACGGTTCGGGCCGATCAACGTCGTTGAATGTCGTGCACGAAGTCCCCATTGCACAAGAAAGCACGACTGCCATGGGGACGGCCCACCCTGTCGGAGTCATGATCCTTGATGGTAGCAGCTTCGCCGCCAGAGCATCGTCGGCAGAGTGACAACGCAGCCCCGCAAACGGCAAAAACTGCCAACAATGCCTGGAATTTCAGTGTCCGCTTGCTTGGGTCCGCGCGTGTGCCGTGGTAGCTCGAAGAGAATCCGCGGAGGGTATCGGCATGAACATCGCCATCATGGGCTGCAAGGAGATCAAGGACGAGACCTGCATCGGCTGTCAGCGCTGCCTGACCGCGTTCCACCGTCGGGAAGGCGAGTTTGAACGCTACAAGGACGTAGCCGATGCGCGCATCGTCGCCATTTTTCATTGTGGCGGCTGTCCTGCGACCTCGCCGGTGCTCAGGATGAAGCAACTGCAGAGTTGGATGTCACCGATGGGAGAGACGGTGGACGTACTGCACACCGGGACCTGCGTGAAGAATCACTGCGCGTACAAGGACACGCTCATGAAGGTCGTGAACGCCAAGGCCGGGATCGACGTCATCGAGGGCACGCATCCCTACGTTCCCAAGGACATCTTCGCGTAGAACCACGAACCGCCATCGGATACGAGCCAACGCAGCCGAGAATTGGCGATTCGATCAACCGGAACCGAGGTGGACGGGGGATAGCCCGGCGGTCCCACGGACGCGTCGCATAGCGACGCGCTACCAATCGTCCGGTCAACGCGCGACGCGCTACCGCTCTAGCGTTCGTCGGTGGGGGGCGGGCGCCAGGCTGGACGCGGATTGGGCCACCACTGCTCGCCGCCGAGCCGGTAGACCGTGAGTCGCAAGAAGTCGATACCGAAGATGGCCCCGAAGGTCCGGTGGTCATCGCTTCCAAACGAACTGTTGAGCGAGAGCTGAATCCCGTAGGGGGCGCCCAGTTGCAGGGAAGCGAGTGGACCGGAGGACTCCATGCCCCACCACCGCTTGTACATGCCGGCATCCAGGGCCACGCCCCAGTTTCCGCGCGCAAACCCTCCCGTTGCGCCTCGCAGCGCGAGGGCGAGGTCCGTACCCCTGCCGAAGTAGGTGCTGCTGCGCGTGAGGACGCCGAGGACGACATCGCCGGAAGGCGGTGTGCCGAGGCCCAGGTCCAACTGCATCGTCGGCTCGAGTTGATACGAGCTCTTCTGTTCCGACAGCCAGCTCGGACCTCCGCCGGCGAAGAACCAAGAAGTCACCTCGGCGCGCGCCGAGCCCGACCACGCCATGACGACGGCGGGGATGGCGATGGCACAAATCCGAGTGATGAACGACAAACTACGCACGGGCGGGAGCTAGCACGTCTCGGTGAGGGGTGCGAACGGTTCTTTCGAATGTCCGCTCCTGACGAGCGGCGACGTTCTCTTCCTTTTCGCTTGGGACCTCGTGCATCGGTTGAGGCGGGTGCACCTGAACCGAGGTCTCGAGCGCTCGCGCGCAGCGGGCTTCTCGCGGCTTCCGTCGTTGGTTCGCTTCGGAAACTTCGCGCTCACCAACGTCACGAATTCTCTGTATGGTCCGGAGGCATGAACAGGTGGAGGAAAATCACCGGGGGTGGATTGATTTTCCTCGGCGTCGTCGCCTTGGCGTCGGAGCCTTCTTCGCTCACCTATCCCGTCTGTGCCATCGCGATTGGCATCGTCCTCCTCCTGCGTGAGACAAAGCTCGTACCAAAGTGGGAATCCGAAACGGAACGAGACGAGCCGGTCGTTGAACCGCGGCAGCGGCCTCCGAAGCCGATCGCCGCAAAGCGGTCTTCGCCCCCTCGAGTGTCCGAGGTATCCGAGACGTCGGTGTCCGAGACGTCGGTGTCCGAGACGTCCGCGGTGTCCGAGGTATCCGAGCCCGTCGTTCCCCTCACGACACGTTCCTGGAAGAGGTTGCTTGCGGTCGCGGCCCTTGGTTCCCTCGTAGGGCTCTGCGCCTGGGGAGGGCACTGGTTTCTTACAAGAGGCGACGTCGCGATTCCCCCAGCACCCGAGGGCACGTGGCGGTGGGTACCGTTCGTCTGGAAGATCGAAGGCGAGAAGCCGTCGTATCTTGTCGGCACGATCCACCTTCCGGACGACACTCTTTCGAAGCTGCATCCCGCGATTGTGCGAGCCATCGAGCAAAGCGATGCTGTGTACACGGAAATCCCAACGGACAGAGCGACTCTGGATCACGTTGAGTCCGCGATGCACCGAGGTGATGGTCGGCGGTTGGCCGACGTGGTGAGCCCGGAGACACACGGGCGTGTTCGGGATGTGGCGCGGAAGCTGGGTGCGTCTCCCGACTTCTTCGATGAGTTCGAAACGTGGGCGATTTCGATGCAGATACCGTATCTGCCGACCATGCCGAACCGGACCGGACGCCTGGTTCTCGATGCGGAAATCGCTGCGCGGGCTGAGTCCCTGAACAAGCGTCTCGACTCGCTGGAAACGGTGTCCGAGCAGCTTGCTCTCTTTCGGTCGCTCTCGAACATCGAGCAGGAACGAATGCTCAACGGATCGATGGATGTATTTGAGGCGTACCGTGACAAGGACCGGCACCTGGGCGTTGAGATGGTACGCGTCTACCGAACCGGAAACGAGGACTCTATTTTCTCGTACGCACTCGCGTTCTTCGATCCGAACGACGATCAAGACAAGCATCTGCTTCGCCGATTTCTGTTCGACAGAAACGCGACGATGGCGACCCGCATCAAGGGAATCTTGAGCTCGCATCCCGGCTCCTCAGCCTTGTTTGCCGTCGGTGTTGGCCATCTGGTCGGCCCTGAGTCCGTTGTCACGCACCTGCGGGCGTACGGGTTTCGAGTCGAGAGGGTCGACGTTGAGCCGATGGACGTTGGCCGGATTGCGTACGAGTGACCTCCAACGTCGCCTACCAAGATGGCCCAGCGGGAGCGGGACCCACTGCGATCATGGACCTTCGAATAGCGGCAGCACGAGGGCCGCGAGATCCTTGGCGTTGAGCACGGCGAAGTCCCGAACGCAGTTGTTGAACACGGCATGCACTTCTTTCGCTGAGTCCGCCAACGACTTGACGGGCGAGGCCCACGCTCGGAGCTCGTCGGGGCCGTAGAGGTAATTGAATCGCTCGAGCACGGAGGCACCGGTCCGCCAGCCGCGGATGTTGTGTCCGTGGAACCGCACCACCGCCAGGTCCGATCGCGTGGCGCGAAGGATGGGCGGGACGCCGCCGCCAAGCACGTCGGGCTCATCGACGCAGACGTAGGCGAGACCGTTGCGCTCGAGCAGCTCGAACACGCGTTGTCGACGGGATGGCTCGAGCCATGAGCCGTGGCGAAACTCGACAGCGACGCGGGTGTCTGGCAGCGCCTCCGGGAGCTTTTCGACCTCTCGCGCCGCGCCGCGCGTGGCCGTGGTCCACGGGGGAAGCTGAACCATGACGCAACCGAGCTTGCCTGCCTGTCGCAAAGGATCGAGCACGGCGCGGAAGCGCACCATCAGCTCGTCCCGAATCTCCGTCGGGACGTCTTTGGGGTAGAGGCGTCGCCGGTCTGGCTTCACGGTCGCCAAGGCTTGGGCGAGATCCTTGGGCAGCCGGACGCGATCGATGGGATGGCCGGTGAATACGGGGTGAGCCTTGATGTCGAAGACGAAGTCGTCGGGCGTTCGTTCGACCCAGCGGTCGGCGACAGCGGGGGAGGGGATCGCGTAGTAGGTTGCGTCCACCTCGACGATGGGGAAGTGGGTCGCGTAGTGGCCGAGTCGGTCCGCCGCGCTTCGAGCTTTCGTCGGGTAGAACGTGCCGCAAGCCGCCAGGGTCGGGTCGGTCCATCCTGCGGTACCGAATCGAATGGCGCCGGCTCTTGCCGGCAAAGGGGCTTGTTGAGCAAGGGCGCGGGCGGCCTGCTCTATCTGCGGATCGGGGGGCGGCAGTTTGGTGTCGTCCTCGGCCATGTCACGCGTTTTGGCAGAACCGATCGATCATTCGCGCAAGGATCTCGACGGTCGGCTCGAGGCGTTCGCCCAGCACGAATTCATCCGGCTGGTGTGCCTGCGCGATATCACCAGGGCCGAGCAGCAGGGCATCCATGCCCAGGTGCGCGAAGTGGGGAGCCTCCGTGCCGTAGCTCGCGGACCCGGCGCGCCGGCCCGTCACCTCTTCGGCGAAACGTACGAGCGCGGAGTCAGCCGGCGTATGCATGGGGGGCGTTCCCGGGAACATCGATTCCATCTCGAGCGTCACACCCCGGCCCGCTATCGCCTGCTCGATCCGAGCTCGCATGGCGGTGCGCAGCACATCGATGTCCATGCCAGGAAGCGGCCGCAGATCCATGTGCATCTCGCAGCGTCCGCAGATTCGATTGGGGTGGTCGCCGCCGTGCAAAGTGCCGAGGTTGAGCGTTGGCACTGGCACCGCAAAGTCTGTGTTGTGGTGCTCTTGCCCGAGCTGGCCGCGCCAGGAGATCATCTCGTTGCAGACGGCGATCATCGCATCGAGGGCGCTCGCTCCCGCAGCTGGTGCACTCGAGTGTCCGGACTTTCCGGTGAGCACCACGCGGGTCATCATCATCCCCTTGTGCATGCGCACCGGCTCGAGCGCAGTCGGCTCGCCGATCACCGCGTATCGAGCGCGGGGCTTGTCAGCTTCGACGAGCTGGTGGACGCCTTGCATCGCGCATTCCTCGTCAGCGGTAGCGACGATGTAGAGGGGCTCGTGCAAGCTGTCACTGCGGAAGCGCCTGGCGGCCTCGATGCTCGTTGCGAAGAACACCTTCATGTCCGCGATGCCGAGGCCGAAATACCGGCCGTCGTCCTCGGTGAGGACATAGGGGTCGTGGCGCCATCTGCCGTGCTCACAGCCCACGGTGTCGGCATGACCTGACAGGACGAGCCCGCCGGGGCCGTCCCCGAGTCGGGCGATGAGGTTGGCCCGCGGCGCGCGTCCCGGAAGGTCTTGCTTTTCGATGGTGAATCCAAGCCCTTCGAGCCAGGTCGCGAGCAGATCGATGACAAGCATGTTGCCTTGATCTGCAGCGGGGTCGAAGCTGCTCGCAGACGGGGCCGCCACCAGAGCGCGCATCATGTCGAGCATGTCGGGTGCCTTGATCATGGCCCCATGCTGGCACAGACCAAGACGAGAATCCCGCGCTCCCTGCGAGCCCGCCCTCTACTCTTCTTCTTCCAACGGGCCGAGCTTATCGAGCATGGCGCGTGCCTCGAGGGAGACTTCCAGCTCGGGATTCGTGTTCAGGAACCCTGTGATCGCGCGGATGGCACCCTTCCGGTCGCCGCTCGACGCCAGGGCCAGCCCGAGCGCAAACAGCGCATCCCCATCGCCGGGCACCTGCTCCAGACTCTTGCGCGCCTGTCGCTCCGCCGCCACGAACTCACCTTCGATGCGCAGCGCATGCGAAAGGCCGACACGCGCGGCCTGGTAGCGGGGCGCGAGCTTCACCGCCGCTTCGTACGCGTCAATGGCAGCGTCGAAACGCCCGACTTCGAACATCGCTGTGCCGATGTAATAGAAGGCGTACGGGTTCTTCGGATCCGCTTTGACCACGTTTCGCAGCACGTAGAGCGCCTCGTGCGGATCGCCGTCGAGCAGCAGCTCGGTGGCTTCCTCGACCGCTTCCCACCGTGCGGCATCTTCCGCGTCGGAAGCGGGGTCCGTTTTCGGTTTGATCGGTCGCACAACGCACCTCCTTGGGGAAGGCCTGGCGTGTAGCACGCGGTGCCACCAATCGGTAGGGCGCCGTCGGTGCCCACGGCCAAGCCGGCAGTTGGACGCGATCGAAGACTTGCTTGGCCGTGCCACCCACCCAGTCGACTGTCTACCGTTCCTTCGCCATACGAATCTCGGCCTTGATCACCGCGATCAAGATGCCGACCCCACCAGCGGCGAAGATGAACAAGAACGGTCCCGCAAGACCCGCCGCGGCCCCAAGCAGCGTCAGAAACACGAAGCTGTCTCGCTTGAACAACGGCGATATCGCGTCGAGCGCGCGGGCGATGGGCCCCTTCTTCTGCTCCACGGTGCTCGGCGCCTTGCCGATGCCCAGCGGGTACTTCAACAGATCGCCCGAACCGATCTTCACCAAGTACCGGTACTCGATTGCGCTGGTGATCACGCCGCACACGACCACCGTCGCGCCCGCCGCCAGGTACACCCACGACCCCGTCGATGCGTACAGCCCCCACGCCGCACCCGTGAAGAACCCGTAGTTCGTCAGATCATCGCCGACCGTGTCAAACCACTCCCCTACATGCGAGCCACGGTACGTCACCCGTGACAGCTCGCCGTCACATCCGTCGAGCACGCTCTGCGACTGGAAGAGGAACGCTCCCACGAGCAGGTGCAGGTAGGTGCCTCGCGACGCCAGGTAGGCCCCGAACAGGCCGACCGCAAGAATCCCGACGGACAGTTGGTTTGGACGGATCGGCGTGTACGTCAGCCAACGCGTTAGAAACAGCGAGATGTATCGATTGAGGTACGTCGACGTCCACCCGTCCTGCGGTTTGCGCAGCGATCGGAGCAAGGCGCGTTCGGCCTGAGCGCGCGAACGACCGTCCTGCACCAGGATGGGTTCGAAGCCGAAGGGGGGCGCAAAGGCGTGCGGTTCGTCGAGCAGGTTGCGCTGTCCCGTGGCCCCGGTTGCGGCCAAGGCCTTGAGCAGGTCTCGGTGGACGACGAGATTCCACGGCAAGTCCACGCGCAGGTCGAGGGTTTCCTCGGATTCGACGCGCACGGGGATGCGGAGCCTGGGGTCTTCGAGCAGCGGAAGAAGGGATTCCGCCTCCTTGGCGACCTGGATGTGGTCGGCGCCGCCAGCCTGTGCGGCCAGGGCGAGGCGCAGCGGCAAGGTCAAGCCGCAGACACGACGGCCCGGCGGAAAATCCTTTCCGTCGCCACAAAAAGTAAGCAAGCGCAGCACCCAGGCCATCGCACGCGGTGTACAACATCAAGCATGAGAAATCTCGTCGCCTCGCCTCGAATCGCCCGGCAGGGCCGAGCGTTCCGCTCCCGATGGTCGCTACCCCTCATGGTTTGTCTGGGTATCGTTGCCTCTGCTTGTGGTTCGTCCGACGATTCCGGGGCCTCCGCGGAGCCCTCGGGACCGGCGAGCGCGATGTTCGAAGTGCCCAGCTCCCTCGATGACCTCGCCGCAGAAGCCTGGTTCGACCACCCCTGGCCCAGCGACTTCCGCAGGGACGCCGACGGCACCATCCACCTCACCGGCTACTACAACCCGCGTTCCGTCGTGCTCATCAAGGAATACCTGAAGGCCATGAACGGAGCCCTCGAAGGCTTCTCGCCCGTGGGCGCAGGCTATCTGCGCTTCACCGGACCCATCGATCCGTCGAGCCTTCCCGCCCATCCCCAAGCCGCCACGGAAGCGAACGCTTCGGTCCAACTCGTCGACGTCGACGATGCTTCGCCCGAGCGGGGACAGCGCAAGCTCGTGACCCTCCATTGGCAGTTGGAGGAAGGTGCGTACTGGCGACCCGACACCCTCGCGTTCATGCCCACCATGGGTTATCCGCTGCGTCCTTCAACGCGCTACGCCCTCGTCGTCACCGACGGCGTCCGTGCTTCGGACGGGTCGGACGTGGGCGTGCCCTTGGAGCTTCGCCAGGTGCTCGGCCTCGCTTCGCCGAGCGGGGCGACGCAGACGTTGCACGATGATTGGGCGCCCGCGATCGCCGTGCTCGAGGAGCGGGGCATCACGGCAGAGCAGATCGTCCATCTGACGGTGTTCACGACTTCCGACCCCACGCATGAGACGGTGGTCGTTGCGGATCACGCCAAGGCCCGACAACCCGCCCCGCATGTCGACGCCGCCGCCTGGACGCTCGTGGAAGAGGGATCCGACTACGACGTGTACGAGGGGAGCTATGGGCCGTCGCCGGACTACCAGCGAGGCACGCCGCCGTTTCAATCGGTGGGGGACGGAGGCAGCTTCGAGTTCGACGCGAGTGGGGTGCCGATCGTCCAGCGTGAGTTCAATGCGCGGTTTGCGCTCGCGGTGCCGAAAGCCTCGGCGTGTCCGGTCCCGTCGGGCGGCTACCCGGTGGTGATGTACGCGCACGGGACCGGGGGCAGCTATCGGTCTGTGCTGGGCACGACCGCGACATCGCTGGCCAAGCGGTGCATGGCGGCGATGGGTGTCGATCAGATCATGCACCCGGGACGGTTGCCCGAGGGCAATTGGAATTCGGAGCTGTTGTTCTTCAACTTCCAGAACCCCGAGGCCATGCGAACCAACACGCGTCAGTCCGCGGTGGACGAGGTGGTTCGCGCTCGACTGATCAGCGAGAGCGGGATCGATGTGCCGGCGTCGGTGTCGGCGACGGGTGCGGAGATCTCGATTGCGCGCTCGCCGGTGGTGTTCTTTGGTCATTCCCAGGGCGGGTTGAACGGTCCCCTGTTCCTGGCGGTCGACGATGGGGCGAGGGGTGGCGTGCTCAGTGGATCGGGGTCGATGACGACGATCACGATGACGGACAAGACCAAGCCCGATCCGAGCATCGCCGCACTCACGAAGTCGTTGTTGTTGGCGCTCTCGACGAGCGAGTACGGCGAGCTCAACCGTCTGCATCCCGGACTCTCGCTGGTGCAGACGATCGGCGACGTGGTCGATCCGATTCACTACGTGCCGATGATCATCAAGCGGCCGCGGTCGGGGTTTGCACCCAAGAGCATTTACCAGACGGAGGGCGTCAATCCCGACGGGACGGGGGACAACTACACCCCGCCCTACGCGATTGAGGTGCAGGCGGTGGCCATGGGACTACCGTGGATGAAGCCGACCATCCGCACGATCAATGAGGCCACCTATTCAGGTTTGGATCCGGTGACGGTCCCGGGGGAAGGGCTGTCCGGCAACCTGGCGGGCGGCCAAGCCAGTGGTGTGTTGGCGCAATGGCCGGCCTCGGAAGCCTCGGATGGGCACTTCGTGGTGTTCCAGATCGACGCGGCGCGCGATCAAGCAGCGCAGTTTTGCCGCAATCTTTTCGATGATCCGGTCGGCCGCGTTCCTGCGCCGTAGTGGCAAAGAACGGGTGGCACGGCCAAGCAAGCCTCTGAACGACTTCAACCGTCTGCTTGGCCGTGGGCAGCTACATCACGCACACGCCGCCCATCGCGACGCACTGACTGTACTTGATGCACTTGACCGATTGCTTGCAGTCGTCGTCGCTGCCCGCGATGCAGTCATGGGTCTCGATGGTGCACATGCCACGATCCTTGCACCATTCGGAACGTTTGCAGTCCTCATCCGAACCCGCCACGCAGCGGCCCTCCTCCGCCTTGCAGCGACCCTTGAGGTTGCAGTCGGCAGACTTCTCGCACTCGGCGTCAGAAGCGGCGATGCATGCGCCGGTCGCCGTCGTGCACAGGCCGGATTCCTTGCAGGCGTCGGAGAATTGGCAAGCGAAGAAGAGGCGATAGATGCCCAGTACCACGAGCGCCAGCACGGCCACCGAGGCGAGGATGATGAGGCCGATGCGGTTCTTGTTCAAAGACATTACAGACATCCTACCATTTGCAGTGTTCCGCTTCCGTGGTCGTGGCTCACAAGGCTCGCGGCTTCCAATCAGCCACGTAACCGTGAGGGCTCTTCGAGGGGTCAGGTGCTTGCGTCGTCAGGGCACGGTGTAGGTCGCCGCAATGGGAGCGTGGTCACTGTCGAGCGATTCGTCGTGGATGATGGTCGCCGAGTCCGGGTCGAGTCTCGCTCCGAGGTTCGGACTCGCGAGCAGGTGGTCGAGCAACTGGTTGCTCGATCCGTATTGGTACGAGTAGCGATCCTCGGTGGGGATGGAAGTCAGCGCGTGCTCGAAAGCAGGACCGTTCGCTCCATCCCGCACGGCCAGGTACGTGTCCGTTCCCGGCGTGTCGTTGAAGTCGCCCGCGATGAACACGTACGTTTCAGGATCGGCTGCCAGCATCCCATCTGCGATCGCTCGTGCTTGCTGCGCCTCGGCAACACGACGATTGGGGTCATCGTCGTCGATCCGCGCCTTGAAGTGCACCCCCACAATTCCAACCTTGTGCCCGCGGTATGTCATGTGGATTTCCACGGCGTCCCGCGCGAACTGGTAGACGAAGGCGGGATCGTCGATCCGGGTGAACTTGTCATTCTTGTGGGAGATGTACTGATCGACGGGCGCCCGGCTCAGAAGCGCGATGTTGATGCCCCGAGGATCGTTTCCCGGAATCAACTCGCGGGTGTAGTAGCCCATGTCCTTCAAGTCCGGGTGCGCGACGAGCGCATCGAGCACTTCCTTGTTCTCGACCTCTTGCAGGAGCACAACGTCGCCGTCGAGCTGTTTGAGGCCCTTGGCTATCCCAGCGATCTTGGCCTGGTATTCCGCGGTCGTTAGCTTTTCTTCTGCGGGACACCAATCGCCGCAGTTGCCCAGCTTGTCGTCCATGAAGTTCCAGCAGTTCCAGCTCACCACGCGCATTGGGCCCGGCGTGGTGGGCATCGGCTCATGGCCTGCGTCCGTGGAGCCACCGGAGCCTGCGCTGCCGCCGCCTCCAGGCTCGGTCTCCGATTGGTTGGATGCGCAAGCGCCCAGAAGAAGCGCCGGAAGAACGATGGCAAGAAAAAGACGACGTTCAGACACAGACGAATCTTGGTCTCACGGATACCCGGACGCAAGCCAAAGAGCCCGAAGTGCCGAGAATCAAGCTCGATCGATCGGCGCACGATCGGAAGAAATCGATTCGTGTCCGGGCTGCTTGGGTCTCTTGAGACTGCGAACGGGGAGGGTGAAGAAAAATGTCGAACCTTCGCCGGCCCGGCTCTCCACCCAGACCTGTCCCCCGTGACTTCGGGCGATGTGCTGGACCAGCGCAAGACCGATCCCGCTGCCGCGCACCTGGCTCTCCCGGGCCCCCTTGCCGCGGACGAACCGTTCGAAGATGCGTCGCTGCTCTTCCTTGGGGATGCCCGGCCCACGGTCCGAAAACCGAAGCTCCATCGTTCGAGCGCCGCGCATCCGCAGCTCCACGTCGATCTTGCCACCCTCCTTCGCGTACTTGATGGCGTTGTCCATCAGGTTCACCAAGGCCAACTCCACGGCCCGTTCATCGATCACCGCGGTCGGCAGATCCGGCTCGACCGATAGCGTCAACTCCATGCCCTCGCGCTCGAGACGGTAGCGATAGACGTCGACCGCGCGTGTGACCACCTCGGCCAGATCCACTTCTTCGAAGTTGTACGCCGCCTTGCCCCGCTCGACCCGCGCGAAGTCGAGCACGTTCTCGATCAAGGCCGACAAGCGCTCACTCTCGCGCATGATGATGGACAGGTACTTCTGCCGCTTCTCGTCGTCGCGGATGCGACCGGAGGCCAGCATCTCGCTGAACATGCGCACGACCGACAGTGGCGTCTTGAGCTCGTGGCTCACGTTCGCCACGAACTCGCTCTTGAGCGCCGCCAACCTTCGCTCGCGCTCGGCCGCCACCACCACGATGATGACGCCCGCCGCGACCACCAGGAAGGACGCCGCGACGGTGATCATCTCCAGCTCTCGACGCCGCTCGACGCTTTCGCCGAGCTCCTCGGCCGTCGTCAACGTGGCGTACAGCCGCCAACCGTACAACGTGGTCTCGAAGGGCCGACCCACCGTGAACACGCCGCCCGGGGTCGGCTGCCCGTAGACCGTCCGCCCTTCCTCGTCGACCACATGGACGCGGGCATGCCCCGTCGTGTCCGCGAGCATGCGGGGGAAGAGATCGTGCACGATCCGCGGCACCTCGTGCCAGGCCACGACCAAGAACCTTCGACCCTCGTGCGAGCGCTGCCAGTAGCTCACCAGGAACGACCGACCGTCGACCGTCTTGTGCAGGTGCCGGAGCTCTTCGACCGGCGGGCGCTTCAACTCGAAGTGCGGCAGCAATCGGTAGATCAACAAACGCCGGAACACGTCGTCCTCAGGTCCCGGACTCTGCGACGCAAAGTCGAGTACTTCGTGATCGCGCTCCGCATCGAGCACGATGACGGCTCGAACCGTTGGCGTCTCGCGTGTCGCCGTCGGAAGCCACCGTCGCGCGAGAGACCCAAGGGCGGACACGTCGGCCTCGGCCA
>Ga0180009_10006529_pt1 | contig 12206 bp, 10 predicted proteins | sample OS_PC_MetaG_FD_123537 | JGI IMG/M metagenome (GOLD analysis project Ga0180009, IMG submission 123537) | Groundwater microbial communities from the Aspo Hard Rock Laboratory (HRL) deep subsurface site, Sweden - OS_PC_MetaG | ecosystem: Environmental > Aquatic > Deep subsurface > Groundwater...
AGGAATTGCCGACTTACCTTTGTTTTCAGGCTTTGGCTATAGGTTATTCAGCTGGTTTGTGATCAATTTAATAGGCATCACCTGGGTGCTGATTTATGCTCGAAAGATCAAAAAGAACCCGAAACTATCACCTGTTTATGAAACAGATTCGTATTGGAGGAAGCATGTAGAGGTTACAGATCAGGAACTTAAATACCACACGCCCAAGTCGGCATGGGTTGTGTTTTTATTAACGACCACCGCCCTGGTTATTTTTGCCTTCATCTATCCTGTTACCACAATGTCTATCGGACATGCCTCGCAAACACTGCCCATGTTGCCGATAACAGCATTTTTGTTTATCCTCGCAGGAGTGCTTAGTCTGAGGAAGTCGATCCATTTTTTCATCCTTACGCTGCTGATGTTCACGATTATCTATTTAATTGTCGGGGTGATGGGATACAGTTGGTATATAGAAGAGATCGCGAGCTTATTTCTGGCCATGGGTCTATTATCAGGTGCGGCCATTGGTTACAGTGCCAACAGAGTGACCCGGTTATTTATCGAAGGTGCGGGTGATATTCTTTCAGCGGCTATGGTAGTTGGGTTGGCGGGGGGTATATTGGTAATTCTTGAAGACGGACGAATTATCGACACCATTCTGAACAGTGTAGCCGGATCGATGGAGGGGATGGGTAAGTTTGGTACGGTATCGGTAATGTATGCTATTCAAAACCTGATCAATGTCATTATTCCCAGTGGTTCGGCCAAGGCGGCCCTGACCATGCCGGTGATGGCTCCCTTTTCCGATTTGGTTAATCTCTCGCGTCAGGCAACAGTGATGGCTTTTCAGTTTGGAGATGGATTTACCAACATGATTACGCCAACATCAGGTGTTTTAATCGGAGTGTTAGGCGTAGCCCGTATACCCTACGATCGCTGGGTGAAATGGATTTGGCCGTTTATGCTTGTGCTCATTCTGTTGGGATGGCTTTTGTTGATTCCAACAGTTACACTCTCATTAAGTGGTTTTTAGATGTTTTGTCTGGGAGCTTTATTTTTCACCGTGTAACAAGACTTAATTGTTAGACACACTCTAAATTAGAAAGGTGTTATGCGGTTAATAATTAATTTATTACATTTGCCACCTTGTTTAAAAACCGCTTGTCGGTTAAACAATTGAATGATAAGGATATTCGATGAAGGCCTACACGTTTTAAATTTTCTGGAATACGAAATATCCCCAACAATTTAAAAGTTACAAACACTAATAATTTTATAAAGGATGAAGGTTTACGACACAAAAAACATCAGGAACATCGCACTGATCGGTGGAGCAAAATCCGGTAAAACAACCATGGCCGAGTCGATGCTGTTCGAAGGCAAAATGATTAACAGAAGGGGATCAGTTGAAGATCACAACACGGTTTCAGACTACCGACCCATTGAAATCGAACGTCAACATTCTGTTCACTCTTCGCTTCTCTACACTATCTACAACGACACAAAAATCAACATTCTTGATGTCCCGGGATTTTCCGATTTCGTGGGTGAGGCCATTGCTGCCTTAAGTGTATGCGATACCGCCATTATGATGGTCAACGGCCAATCAGGTGTTGAGGCTACCACCGAAACGGCCTGGAAGCAAACCGAGATTGCTAATACACCAGTGGTTTTCTCCATGAATCAGCTCGACCATCACGGTGCAAACTTTGATGAGGCTGTTAATGCGCTTAAAGACTATTTCGGTGATAAAGTTACCGTAGCTCAGTATCCGGTAAATGGTGGTGAAGGCTTTAACACAGTGATCGACCTGATTTTGATGAAACAGCTTACTTTCAATCCTAATGGTGGCGAGCCAGTAGTGAGTGAAATTCCGGCTTCTGAAAAAGACAAAGCCGAAGATTTGCACCTGGCATTAGTTGAAAGGGCCGCTGAAGGTGCCGAAGCTTTAATGGAAAAATATTTCGAAAACGACACCCTTACACTCGAAGAAATGCGTGAAGGCATAAGAAAAGGGTTGGTTACCAGAACAATATTCCCGGTTATGTGTTCATCTGCCAAACATGGTGTGGGCACATCTCGTCTGCTCGACTTTATCGTTAACTCCTGTCCGTCGCCAGACGTAATGCCTGCTGTAAAAACGAAGGATGGAAAAGAGTTTAATTCGCAAGCCCAAGATCCGGTAGCTATGTTTGTCTTCAAAACCTCCATCGAACAACACCTGGGAGAGGTCTCCTTCTTCAAACTTTTTGGAGGAACACTTACCGAGAGCGCTGACTTAATTTGTCCTCGTAACGGGCACAAAGAGCGTCTTTCGCAACTGTTTGTTCTGAATGGCAAAAACCGTGAAAAAGTTGACAAAGTAATGGCCGGTGATATAGCCATTGCCATCAAGCTTAAAGATATTAAAACCGGTGATTCGCTGATGGATCCAAAAATTGGCGACGATGCTTTCCCGGGGCTAAAAATTCCAAAAGAACTGTATACCGTTGCCGTGAAAGCCGAAAACTCAACCGATGACGAAAAAATGGCCGGAGCACTACACGAAATGCACCGCACCGATCCTACCATCGAAGTTGGATTGTCGCGCGAGATAAAACAGATGTTGATTAAATCGCAGGGCGAATTTCATTTGAACACCATTAAATGGTATTTGAAAAACGTATATAAGATTGAAGTAGAAACATTTGCTCCAAAAGTACCTTACCGCGAAACCATTACCAAATCAGCCCGTGCCGACTATCGTCACAAAAAGCAATCAGGTGGATCAGGCCAGTTTGGCGAGGTTCATTTGATGATTCAACCTTATGTGGAAGGGTATAAGCACCCAACCGATTTTCCGGTCAGGGGTACAGAAGAGCATGATTTGCCATGGGGCGGAAAGCTGATGTTCCACAACAGTATCGTGGGAGGGTCTATTGATGCACGTTTTATGCCTGCTATTTTAAAAGGTATTATGGAACGCATGACCGAAGGGCCACTCACCGGATCTTATGCCCGCGACATCGTGGTATATGTTTATGATGGTAAAATGCACCCGGTCGACTCAAACGAAATTTCGTTTAAACTCGCCGGTCGTCATGCTTTCAGCGAAGCCTTTAAAGCCGCCGGCCCTAAAATTATGGAACCTATTTACGATTTGGAAGTTAGCGTTCCGGAAGATATGATGGGCGCTGTAATGACCGACCTGCAAGGACGTCGTGCCATAATCATGGGCATGGAAGCTGCCGGAAAAAATCAAGTAATAAAAGCTAAAGTTCCCGGTGCTGAAATGAGTAAATATGTCACCTCATTAAGCGCTATTACCTCAGGTAGAGGAACGTTTAGCCTTGAATATGATGCCTATCAACAGGTTCCAACGGATGTTCAGGAAAAGCTGTTGAAAGAGTACGAAGAATCACAAAACGACGAAGATTAGTCGTTGGTTCTTTTACGAAATTAGAAAAAGCGTCCTTCTACAGGGCGCTTTTTTTGGAAAAAGTTGATTAGGCTAAAATGTGTTTGACACCGTAACTTATACATACGAATAGATGAAAACTGCCATTTTTGTTGCTGCCTGCTTCTTCTCTTTTCTTTGGGTTATGGGGTCATCAGCCGACTCCTTGCATAAAACACAACCATACCGCTACGATACCAGTTACATCGAGAGTTATCGCGATCTATTTCACTTAACTTTGGTGGGGGTAAACAAGCAAACCGGACTAACCCTGGCCAACGTGAACAGCGATTATGATTTAACTTTTAAGACCAACAATCCTTTCGGATATGGCATAGCGCTTGATTACAAATGGGCTACATTTGAGTATACCAGAACCATTAAGGGTCTGGAGTTACGTCCGGAGAAAAAAGGCGAGAGTGATGCGTTTGCCTTCAGGTTTGGTTTTACCGGACGGAAATTTCGTTTTAATTTTTTCGTTCGTTCCACCACAGGTTTTTATCTGGATAATGTTGAAGATTACGACCCCAACTGGTTTTCAAAACAGGCCGATTACCCACATTTCGACAGCCTGAGCAGTTTGGCAGTAGCCGTTTCCGTTTACTATACTTTCAACTATCGAAAGTATTCAAATACGGCAGCACTATGGCAAATCGACTGGCAAAAACGCAGTGCAGGATCGCCAGTGTTGGGCTTTTTGGCCAACGTGGAAAATATTGCCACCTCCTCTCCCTTGTTGTTAAACGATACCCTGCTAACTATAAATTACTATCCTGATTTTAAAGAAGGCAGCTCTCTTAAAATTGGATTATCAGGGGGTTACATGCATACCTTTGTTATAAAAAAGCGGTTTTACGTTCATGGTGCACTTATCCAGGGTTTCCTTTATTCGCGCAGTTTGACCGAGTTTTATAATGACCAGAGTGCACAAACAGCCAATGCTTTGGGTGCTTCGCTGTACTCGCGGCTAACCGCAGGCTACAATGGCAAAAAAGTATATGGAGGGGTTTTCTTTGTGTCCGACGTGTTTATTGATGATTTTTTTGGCGACTTGTACACCGTTAACACCTATACCTATCTTAGGATTTATATTGGATACCGATTTCCTATAAAAACACCCGGATGGATGAGGAAGTTTAAGCTTTAAGGTGTTTTGGGTTTGTATTAGTACTGTACAAACAATAAAAGCCGCCCTAACAGGCGGCTTTTAAAGGCTATAGGAGCTATATAGAGTAATTTATTGAAGGGCCATAATGCTGGTGTCGAATGGGATATCTTCGATATATTCTTCATCCTGAAGGGTAAATGTCAGGCTTGTGGCTGCCATTTCTTCGGTATTGAAGGGGATATCATTAATGTAGGTTTCTTCTGACAGAGGGAAGCAGGCTGTTAAGCTGGCATCGCACAGGCTGTCGAAAATGGCTTCGGTGCTGAACGGAATATCGTTAATGTATGCTTCTTCGGGTAGTTCAGGTACACTTGGAGGAGGAGTTAGAGCGTTTGCTGACAGAGTAAGGGTTAGCAGTGCGAGAGCGAAAGTGTATTTAATTATTGTTTTCATGACATTTTATTTTTTATAGTTTCAATGTTTATGAAGCAAAACTACTGCGAAAACGTCCGCTGGTAAATGCTTATTAGGTTAATGGGGGAACTCTTTCGGTGAATGGGGAAATAGGTCGGCCAAAGCGGCCGAAATTTATCCGAAGCTGGTGGTTGGGGGGGATTAATACGCGAAAAACCTCATCCAATGGTCAGGTTTAGTCGACTACATTTCTACCAAAGCAACAAAAGCGGTTTTGTCATCGGTGGTTTTTTGTCCGCGATACATGCCTTTTACAGAAGTGTTGTATTGAATATCAATTCGTTCGCCAAGCTTACACTCGCTAAAATAGGTAAGCTGAACAAACTTTGGCGTAGTTTTTAGGTGATTAAAATACATGGCATCCGTAAGCCAATCGAAGTATTTGCGGGCATTGGTATGGCCGTTCATGTCCATATCAGAGTATTTAGGAGTCACCTCAAACAAGGTTTGGTAGTCAGGATTTCGGCTGATATGGGGCAGTTCCCGCGTAAGCGACTGATCGGTTGAGGTATAAGCTTCTACATCCACATACTTGTCGATACGCTGTGGACGCCGGCTGGTCAGGTCGATGATGAACCATTCGGAAGTGGCTTTACAGATAATATCTCCTTGAGAGTTGGTCACTTTAAAATCGCGAAAAGCAGCAAGACCTTGTACAACCCGTGGCCATGTTTCAACCAAAACCATTTCCTGCCAATGAGGCATGCTAATGATTTCCAGGTTGATGCGAAACAATACCCAGGAGGCGTTGTGGACACTGGTTTGCGAAAAGCCAAAACCCAGATGTTCGGCATGCAAGGTGGCCGCCCGTTGCAACATAATGTTTAGCCCTGTTAACGTAAGTTCTCCGTTCAAACTAATGTCGTCCCAATGTACCTTAAAATGTTCGCGCCAGATTTTTTCCACAGTTTTTTTTGCAAAGATACCAGCAATTTTAACAGTTCAAACGAAAGTGTTGCATCAGCCAAAATGGAAAACCCGGAAAAATTAACATGAGTCTGTTCGTTTTTGTTTACTTTAGTAATTCTAAACGTACGGGTATGTTGTTTTTTTGGCGTGTCTTATTTGTCATAACGATATCATTTACAATGATTTCGTGCTCAAATCAACACAATTCTGTTTCGGAAAACGGCACGGATCGCCGTACAAAAGCCGGACATGGTGAAGCCAGCCAGGTGTTTAAATCGGGAAAACTACGTGCTGTTACCAACTACGGATCATTGAGTTATTTTATTTATCGTGGCGAGCCCATGGGCTATCAGTATGAGTTACTCAGGAATTTATGCACCTACCTGGATGTTGAATTAGAGCTGATTCTGGAAAAAGACCTGTTGAAATCGATCGAAATGCTCAGGAATGGAGAAGTTGATGTGTTAGCTATGGGACTTACGATGACCAAGAGCAGACAGAAAGAATTGCTTTTTACCGATCCGATCCTGATCACCCGTCAGGTGCTGGTGCAGCGCAAACCCGATGGGTGGAGGACAATGGCCACAGCCGATGAAATTGAATCGCATCTGATCCGCTCTACCCTTGATCTGGCCAACAAGGAAATATATGTGGAGGCCGGAACAGTGTTCGAAACCCAACTGTACAAACTAAGTGATGACATCGCTGACTCGATTCTGGTTGTTGCCGACCAACGTGAAGTAGAACAGCTGATTACTGCGGTTGCTTCAGGCGAAATAGACCTGACAGTTGCCGATGAACATGTTGCCTTGGTCAACCGGAGGTATTACCCCAATTTAGATGTTTCAACTCCCTTAAGTTTTCCGCAAAAAGTGGCCTGGGCATTAAATGTTCAACAGCTTGTTTTGGCCGATACCATCAACAGCTGGATAACAAAGTTTAACAACGACTTGGTTTCCAGGCTTATTTTCAATAAGTATTTTAAAAATCCACGATCGGGACAGATTTCGCGCAGTCATTTTTATTCCTACAAAGGAGCTCACCTTTCTCCCTACGATTCGCTTATTCAACAGGGGGCATCGCTTATCAATTGGGATTGGCGTTTGTTGGCTTCCTTAATTTATCAGGAGTCTGAGTTTAAACCCACAGTCACCAGCTGGGCGGGAGCATTTGGCTTAATGCAGCTGATGCCATCAGTGATGGAAACCTATGGAATTGACTCTACGGCCACTCCTAAGCAACAAATACTGGCCGGGGTAAGTCATCTGAAAAGCATTGAGCAACAACTGCCTGCTGAAATTACCGATTCACTTCAACGGGTATTGTTCACTATGGCCTCGTATAATAGCGGATTAGGACATGTGCTTGATGCACGCCGCTTAGCAGAAAAGTACGGATTTGATGCCAACCAATGGCTAGATCACACAGAACAATTTATTTTAAAGCTCTCAGAGAAAGATTATTACACACAACCCGAAGTCTATTACGGGTATCTACGCGGACAGGAAACTTATGATTTTGTCAGGCAAATTACCGATCGGTACGGCCATTATGTCAATTTGATCTATGACGAATCAGATGAAAATCAGTAATTAAGGGGCTGCTATTTTTTTTCTGAGGAGTCTTCTTTTTTATTCTCATCATTGCCAATACCGTCCTTAAACTCTTTCACTCCTTTACCTAAACCACGCATGAGTTCAGGAATTTTTTTCCCTCCAAAAAGCAGTAAGATAATAACAACAATGATAATTATCTCCGGCGTTCCAATCCAGCCGGCATGTTGAACATAGGCAATAGTTAGTGGTAAGTTCATGGTGTATACATTTAAAAAAGTTGCAACAAAGATAAATAAAAACAACCTCTGCTACAGTTTTGTTGTCATTTGATTACTTTTGCTTCACTTCAAAAAAAATGTATATGCGATTTTATGTTTCTGCGATAATTTGGCTTCTTATGGCCTCTTCCATACTCGTAGCTCAGGATCAAAAACGAGATTACCGTAAACTCCATTATCTCTCAGAGGAAGAGATGAACAGCAAGGTAGACTTGTCACGTGATTTTACCCCTACCGATCCGCCTTCAGGCATTATCCGCAATGTAGCCGAATTCGACCAAATGCAGAGTGTCCTTGTAAGGTATCCATTTGGCGTTCCCGTTGAACTGATTCGGGAAATGGCAGAAAACACGCTGGTTACTACTATTGTAGCCAATGCCGGAGAGCAGCAAACGGTAATAAACACCTATACCAACAGTAATGTTAATCTGGATAATTGTGCATTTTTAATAGCGCCTAGTGATAGCTATTGGGTTCGGGATTATGGTCCCTGGTTTGTTTTCGACGGAGATAAAAATCCCGGAATTGTTGATTTTCCTTACAATCGTCCCCGCCCCAACGACAACAACATTCCTTCCGCTGTTGCCGAGAATCTGGGCATCGACCTCTATGGCATGAATTTGATCAGCACAGGAGGGAATTACATGTGCGATGGCATGGGAAAAGCGGCCAGCACAGATCTGGTATGGGAGGAGAACCCTGGCTTGACACAGCAGCAAGTTGGCGACTATGTTTCAGATTATCTGGGCAATCCAACTTACACGGTCACCTCCGATCCTCTGGGTGATTACATCAAACACATCGATTGCTGGGGAAAATTCCTTTCGCCCGGAAAAATCCTGCTCGGACAAGTTCCACCAACGGATAACAGATACCAGGATTTTGAAGACATGGCCAATTATTTTGCCAATACCAACAGCTCCTATGGCTATCCGTATGAGGTGGTTAGGGTGTTTACGCCCGGAACTTATCCCAATACTCCCTATACAAACTCCCTGATTTTGAATAAAAAAGTGTTTGTTCCCATTACAGGGAGCCAGTGGGACGACGAAGCATTAGCCGTGTATGAAGAAGCCATGCCGGGTTACGAAATCATTGGCGTGATGTATAATGGATGGGAAAATACAGATGCGTTGCATTGTCGCACCAAAGGTATCGCCGACCTCGGCATGTTGTACATCAAACATTATCCTATACTTGGCGATATCTATTACTCAGATCATTATGAAATAACTGCCGAGGTAATAGCTTATAGCGGCGAGTCGGTGTACCAGGATTCAGTGTTTATTTACTACCGCACAAATTCAGGCGATTACACCCACACGTTGATGACTCAGGTGGATGGAGATACCTATACGGGTACGATAACCGGAATAAACCAGGGCGATCTGGTAGAGTATTATTTATTCGCTGCCGATGCGTCGGGACGCAGGTCGTTTAGTCCTTATATCGGTCAGCCAGATCCTTTTGAATTTCAGGTGGCTACCTTGCCCGGAATCGATTTTAATCCTGATTCTGTGCTGTTTACCACCATGGAGGAGATGCTGATTGGTTTACCACTCCATCTTGTTAACAACACCTCCAGCGGACTGATGATCAGTTCAATTACCGAAATGGGTGAGGAATTCTTATGGTATGTGGAGGAAATGCCACAACTTCCACTTTTCCTTTCCGGGAACGACAGCCTTTCACTCAACATATTATGCGAAATACCTGTAAAATTGATTGGCGATATAGTTGTGGATACATTGTATGTGACCACAGTTTCAGGTGTTTATGCAGTGCCCATTATGATCGACAGCGACCTGCTCATTTCAGGGAATGTCGAGAAGCAAAAAACGGAATTTATTCTTTATCCCAACCCGGCGAGTACACATATTCAGTTTGCTATGAGTGCCCCTCCAAAGGGAGAAATTCACCTTTCTTTATACCGACTTACAGGAGAGCTTGTCGTAAAAACCCGTCTTCAGGCAAATGGATCGGTATGCCGCTACGAGCTGCCTACAGATTTATCTTCAGGTACTTACCTGTATGAAATAACCGATGGATACGGAAGAAAAACGGGAAGATTGGTTGTGATAAAATAAGAATTCTACTGTTCAGATTAGGTTTTAAAAATTTGTATCAGAAACTTCTGCCTTATTATTTTTCCTGGCGATTATTTTTGTATTTTTGTAACCATTGTGTAATGTTTATGAACATGGTTATATGAAAGAATACGTGTCATTGTCAGAAGCAGCTCGTCTTATTGGTAAAAGCAAGGAAACGCTGCGTCGTTGGGATAAAGAGGGGATTTTAAGTGCAGTCAGAGAGCCCGTTTCGAATTACAGGGTATATAGAAAAGCTGATGTTCAGGCACTCATGGGTTCACTTTTTGACGACATTTTTGACGATGACATTTCCAATTTTGTTGAGGCTTTACGACCCTATTCGGTGCTGGAACTCTTTGCTGGCGCAGGTGGGCTGGCAATCGGACTTGAGAAGGCCGGATTAAAATGTGTGGCTTTAAACGAAATTGATAAATGGGCATGCCAAACACTCCGAAGAAACCGACCTCACTGGAATGTTCTGGAGGGAGATATCAAAAACTTTAGTTTTACTGATTATTACAATAAAGTGGATGTGATAACGGGCGGTTTTCCATGTCAGGCGTTTAGTTATGCCGGGAAAAAATTGGGGTTGGAGGATGCCCGTGGCACCCTGTTCTATGAATTTGCCAGAGCAGTTCAGGAAGTAAAGCCAGCCATTTGCATTGGCGAAAACGTGAGGGGGTTACTCAGCCACGAAAGGGGCAAGACCCTGCAAGGAATGATTTCCATTTTAGATGAAATAGGCTATCGGGTAACTCCGGTTAATGTTTTAAAAGCCATACACTTTCGAGTGCCTCAAAAGAGGGAAAGGCTGATTCTGGTTGGGATAAGAAAGGATATTGATATTAATTATGCATACCCTTTGCCTCATCGACGCGTTTTTACCCTTGAGGACGCATTAAAAAAAGGTGAGTTATACGATACCAATGTTCCTATATCACCCGGAGCGAAATATCCGAAATACAAAAAGGAAGTGTTAAAGTTAATACCACCAAAAGGATACTGGCGTGATCTCCCACTCGCTATTCAAAAAGAATACATGGGAGGAAGTTTTCATCTTGGAGGTGGCAAAACAGGGATGGCCAGAAGGATTGGGTGGGATGAACCTTCGTTAACGCTGACATGTAGTCCTGCTCAAAAACAAACCGAAAGATGCCATCCTGACGAAACACGACCTTTTACAGTGCGCGAATATGCACGTATTCAAACTTTTCCGGATGATTGGGAGTTTTCAGGATCTATTGCTCAGCAGTATAAGCAGATTGGAAACGCCGTCCCTGTAAATCTGGGACAAGAGGTTGGATTCTCAATAGTAAAATTTCTAAACGCTTATTACAGCTTGTCAAACCCCAAATAGTAATGGTAATTGTCGAAGGTTATTTGATCGATAATTGACCTGCTGGTGGATAAAATTTCCGTTTGTATTTCCGACAATGCTGAATTTGCCCCCGCTAATTCTGCTGATTTTAAAGTGCTCAGATAGTCGCTAATGGCTTTGGGTAGTGCTTTATACAATGAAAAAAAAGCGTCCTTTTCCCCTGTAAGTAAATAATAGAATTGATCACCGGATATTTTAAAAACCCGGGTGTGGCTATATTCTTTTCCGTTAATCTCCCCTGTCCATTTTTCGTTAAAGCTACTTTTTGCCAATATTTGTACCCAATAACACTTAGATTGTTTATACGTGTCGGCATATCTGGCTAGTTTTTGAAATAAACTTTCAGCAGCACTGCTATTCATTGTGTTGTGCTTGTTTTTTATATCTGCAAACAATGAGTTGTCGGATGATTTAATGTCAAAACCACTCAACTTTCCCAACTCGAACCCTTCAATTCCTCCCAGTACTTGTTCATGAAAGGTTCCGATGGAGTTGTTAATTGATTTATCTACTTGCCTTAAAATTTCGGTTTCAATTATGTCTTTCTCATTAAAACCACTGAATCGTGCATCAAATGTGAGTTTAATTGAATCTATCTTGTTGTTGTAAAATTTCTTTTTGCTAATGTCCTCTTTTGCTTTTACATATGAACTGTGAAGGTTGGATATGCAAGTGATCAAATGATCATCGGAAATATAGCTTAAATATTGGTTACTCATAGGGTCATAGTTAGTCAGGTTATGCACTAATCCTTGTCAAAAAGTTTTTTTCATTTTTGTCAGCTATCAAAGTCACAACTTTAAAGTGTACTTAATCATTGTTTAAACCAGCACCAACGATAAATATATTGCTGCGCCAACGGCGGCCACGATGATCCAAAAAGTCACCAGAGGTGATAGGCCATCTTTTTCAGGATCGTAATCAAATTCACTTCTTGGCATATTGCTTTTGCATTAAGGTAGCTTATTAAGCCGTTCACCATTTTTAAAGGCCAC
>Ga0180009_10006530_pt1 | contig 12205 bp, 8 predicted proteins | sample OS_PC_MetaG_FD_123537 | JGI IMG/M metagenome (GOLD analysis project Ga0180009, IMG submission 123537) | Groundwater microbial communities from the Aspo Hard Rock Laboratory (HRL) deep subsurface site, Sweden - OS_PC_MetaG | ecosystem: Environmental > Aquatic > Deep subsurface > Groundwater...
ACCCAGGCCTTTGCCGATCTCAGCGATGCGTCCCGCGCCAAAGATGAGCAGGACAATGAGGGCGATAATGAGGAGTTGGGCCGGTCCAATGTTGCCCATGGGGCGCTCCGATCGGGGGGGTTGCGTACAGCTGTGCCGCGTCTTGTCCATTCGCTCTCGGGACCGGGGCGTCAAGGGATAATCGCCGGATGGACGCCTCCCCGGTCGAGAGATAGGGTGCCGGCTCGATTCGTCTTCCCCCGAACCCGGCAGGTAATTCCCATGTGCGGAGTCATTGGACTGGTTTTCGAGCACGCGCGCAAAGACCTGGGCATCATCGCGGCTGAATTGCTGAAAACCCTCGAGTATCGCGGGTACGACTCCACCGGCGCGGCGGTCCAGGGCGATAAGCCCGACGACATCACCCTCGTCAAAGGTGTCGGCGCTCCTTCGGTGATGGTGCACCAGCTCGGCATCGTGGATCTGCCCGGGCGCATCTTCTGCGGGCAGGTCCGATGGGCAACGTTCGGTGCGGTCGACGACCGCAACTCGCAGCCTCACCTGGTGAAGTGCAAGGTCACGATGTACGGCGCGCACAACGGCAACGTGACCAACTGCGACGAGCTCAAGGAATGGCTCACCTCCGAAGGGCACCGCGTTTTGTCCGACAACGATGGCGAGATGGTCGTGCACACCATCGAGCACTTCTTCGGTCTCGAGCTCGGGGCGCGCGGGCCGGGAGAGCAGAATGATACGCTGGTGCGGCGATTGTGCATGCGCACGGCGGTACTGCGAGCATGGCAGCGCGTGCACGGATCCTTCGCAGCCGTGGTGGTCGATCCGGTGTCGGGCTACGCCTATGCGATCAAAGGCGGTTCGAGCTTGTACTTCGGTCAGGGGCAGGACGAGATCGGTGGCAAGTTCTGTATCGCCTCCTCGGACCTGTCTTCGGTGCTCAAGCTCACGCGCGTGCTCATCCCGCTGAGTGAGGGAGAGATGGTCGAGTACGGGCCGGGTGAATACCAGATCTACCGGCTGCCCGAACGCGGCCCCAAGTACCTCGAGTCCAGGGAGTGCGAACCCTGCGAACGCGAGCCCGTGCGAAGCCGGCTCCGCGCGAAGGACACGGCGCTGCTGCCTCCCTTCGAGACATTCATGGATCAGGAGATCTCTGCCCAGGAGCAGACCTGCCGCGACGTCATTACGATGTTCCTCGGAGGGACCGAGGCCGCCCGTGCCGTCGCTCCCCTGTGGCAGACGCTCGACGGCGAGGCCGCTGCCAAGATCCGCGGCGACCTGGAAGGCCTGCTCGATCAATACGACGACGAAACGATCGAACGGACGTTCCACGCGTTGGTGGACAGTCCTTCCATGGCCAAGCTGGTCGACTCGGTGCCCTCCGAAGTCTTCGAGAAGTTGACGGAAGGATCCCACGTAACGATCTCGGACAAGCTCGCCTCCTCCGAAGCGGGGTTCTTTGCTGACCTGATTCCCATGGGTCGCAACGAACGCGACACGACCGTTGCACGCCTGATCGACGCGGTGGTCGAGCTCGATGAGGTCAAGGAGTTCGAAGCGGCAGTCGAAGGCTTCCTGTCGATGACAGTGGATTGCCTGCGTCGAGGCGGGCGCATCTACGTGGTGTGCTGTGGCTCCTCGTTCCACGCGGCGAAGGCCGCCTGCTTGTTCTTCAATGAGATCGCGTTCACGGAGCTGATCCCCATCATCCCCGGTGAGTTCCGGGGTCAGTATTCGCGATCGCTGCGAGACGGCGACCTGTTCATCGCGGTCAGCCAGAGCGGAGAGACCAAAGATCTCATCGACGTGTTGAACTTCATCATCGCGTCGGGTCGGGACATCAAGCGGGTGGCGTTGGTCAACAACGTCAACTCCACGCTTGCGCAGGAGAAGAGCCACCTGGTGATTCCCCTTCGTTGCGGTCCGGAGATCGCGGTACCGGCGACCAAGAGCTTTATGAACCAGATGGCGCTGTTCTACTGTCTGGCCTTGCGGCTGGCGGAACGGCGCCTTCCGGAGCTTTCGTTGCCGGAGGACGAGCGGGCGCAGGTCGCCGACGACATCGGGCTGCGCTCGGAGAAGCTGGAGGATTTGCCATCGCTCATTCGCGACACGGTATCGCTGACCGAGGCGGAGGTCGCGAAGGCGGCACGGCTCCTGTACTTGTCACCCAGCATGCACATCCTGGCGACCCGAATTACTGCGGTGGCGAAGGAGGGCGCGCTGAAGGTCCGCGAGGTCGTGCTGAACCACACAGAAGGGTTCGAGGGCTCCGAGTTCAAACACGGGCCCAATACGATCCTCGGCTTCAACACGGTCTGGGGTCCCAACGAGGTCGATGCGCTGCTCAAAGAGCTCGGAAGGGGGCTCGAAGCGCTCGTCCAACAGGCGACCTTGCATGGCATGCGCCCGAGCGCGGCATGGCGGCTGGTCCAGGCCGCTGCGGATGCCGTGTTCTTCCCCGCCGACCCCTTCTCCCTCACCCCGGGTGAACGGAAGATCTTCGATCGACTCGTCGACCGCGAGGCCATGATCAACAAGCTCTACGCCGACTACCCGCTGGTGTACGTGACCGGACCGGACGCGCAGGACGTGCGCCTGACGATCTCCCAACTCAACACGCACAAGATTCGAGGCGCCAGCACGGTGGTGATCGCCGAGGAGCACCCTGCCCTTCGCGGCGCAGCGACCAAGGCCCCTTCGGACAACCCGAACTACCAGTCCGTGTACATCACGTTGCCGCGCACGAACGACACCCTCATGACCGTGTTCTCAGCGACGGTGGTATTGCAGCGACTCGCGCTCGAGATGAGCCTGCTCAAGATGCACTACCTGGACAAGCTCGGCATCAAGGACCACGGCGTGCACCCCGACGTTCCCAAGAACGTCAGCAAGTCCATCACGGTAGACTGAGGCCAAGGCGCCCCAGCGCCATCACGAGTCCCACGGCGCCCACGAATCCGAGGGCTGCGCCCAGGGCAAGCACCTGCGTCCAGGCCGCAAGAGGCCGCGCGGAGGGGGGCTCGGTCGCAATCGGAAACCGGACATCGCTGATCGTGTCCGCCCCCGCATCGACGAGAAGCACGCCGGGGGCATCGAAGGCCACGCGATACTCGAGCAGTTGGCGCCGCGTCGCGGAATTTTCGATGCGAGGGGCCTCGCGGCCGGTCTTGACCTCGGCAACCAGCGTTCGACCGCGGGCGTCCTGGACCAACAGATCCGCGCGAACGACGACGCGGGTGGATCGCCCATCGATGCGAACGATGTAGCCACGTTCGACTTGCCGACCGACGATCGTGTAGCCAGCGTCGATGAGAAGGTCTTCGGCGTGGGCTTCTCCGCGCAGCGCGCGTCGAGCGATCCAGCGATGGCGCAGCCCTCGGATCGTTTTGGTAACCCAGTGACGGATGAGCTCGAAGCCGACCAGGCCTGCCAGTGAGGCGGCGATCCACGGCCACATGCCTGAAACTGAGGTTGCAAGGTCCACGACGGGCCCATGCAACCACATCCAGCGGTGGTGGGCCGACTTTGTAGGATACGGCCGCCGACCGGTAGCGCGTCAAAGTCAGACCGTCGGGAGGCTCGGGTGGCACGGCCAAACAAGCCTGCAAGCGCCTCGAAGCGTTCGTTTGGCCGTGGGCGAATTGCCGCGCTCCCACGGCCAAGCACCGTGACACGACGAGAAACGACTTGCTTGGCCGTGCCACCACATTGGACGGCCGTGGGCCTACTGGAAGGTCGCTTCGAAGGTGATGGTGGGAGAGAAAGCCGTCGCCTTGGCCTTGCCTTCGTAGACAGTCTCGAACGAACCGCCCGACGCGCTCGGTCGCATGAAGTCGACGGAGTCGTCATCGACGTTCGCCCAATTGAGCGTGATCATTCCGCCGATGGACCACTCCTTGCCGACCCACCCCTCCCAACCGGCGCCGATGGCGTAGGCCAGCCCGCTCATCACTACATGCGAGTCACCCGAGGAGGTCGCTTCATGATTGTATCCGATGGAAGTGGGGCCGAGGCCTGCGAGGATGTGCAACCCTTCATCCGGCCAAGGGTAGACGTCCGTAAACAGCTGGAGCGTCGAGAAGCTCAGATCCCCACTGGTGTCGCGCTGGTCATCCCCGACCTTCACGGTCGGGTCGCTGCCGCTGAAGCCGGAGACGCGTCCGCCGATGACGAACCCATCGACGGGCGTACCGCCGATGCCCAGGTCAATCACCAGCCCACCCGCGGCCACCTCGAACGATTCGGTCGAATCATCGGGCTCGACGTTGAGCGCTAGGCTGCCGCCGCCGATGCCCATTCGCATGTAAAACCCGTCGTGGCGATAGATGCCTTTCTGGGGCGGGGGCGGAGGCACGTTGGGCGGAGGCGGAGGTGGACCGTATCCATAGTAACCGGGCTGGCCGTAGCCGTATCCGGGCGGGGGTGGGTAGCCGGGCTGGCCATAGCCGGGCTGACCGTAACCAGGCTGGCCGTAACCGGGAGGCGGCGGATAGCCGGGCTGGCCGTAACCGGGCTGGCCATAGCCGGGAGGTGGTGGATAGCCGGGTTGACCGTAGCCTGGCGGCGGGTTGCCGGGCTGTTCAGCGCCGGGCTCTCCCGGTTGGGCAGGCGCCGGATTGGGAGGAGGCGGGGGAAGATCCGCCGGGGGCGAGTCGCCTTCCGGGGTCTCCGGCAGGGGCTCGCCTTCCGGCTGTGCCGCCGCGACACCCGCGGCCGCGAGCACCAAAACACCCATCCACAGAGCAACAAATCGTTGCATCGTCCTCATCAACCGTTCTCCTCGGGCCAAGGGAGCAGCAGCTTGCCGGGATTGAAGATCCCGTCCGGGTCGAGCATCGCCTTGGCTTTGCGCATGAGAGCAAGAAATCCGGGGTCGAACTTGGGCAGCAGCTCGCGCATCGCCCAAGCTGGGGTCTTGTACATGATGAACCCGCGTTGGGTCATCGCGCGCAGTAGATCAAGATTGACCCGTTTGACCAGCGCAATGTCGTCGGGGCTCTTCCGGTCAAACGTGCACAGGAAGCGAAGCACCGCGAAGTGCCCTTCCTTCATCGATCGCGAGACGATCGCCGGGGCGACTCCGTGCTCCACCATGATCTTGATCCCGGCCTCCGCCGCTTCATCGAAGCGCGACAGCGGACCGTACGTGCCCACCCAGGTGAGTCCCCCGCCCGGATGGTGCATCAAGAAGTCCAAGTCCGTGGGGAACGACGAGAACTTGTTCATGGCTGGGTTCAACGCCACCAAGGTCTCCACGTCCAGCGGGTCTTCGTACTGCTCCCCCTCCTTGCGCAGCGCCGCGATCACATCGTCCAGCATCTGGCGCTTGCACACCATCTCTTCCGGCGTCTCCGCGGTCAGGTCGACATACAGGAAGAACCGCGGCTCACCGTCATCGGGGATCGGGTGCGGTCGCTGCACGCCGAGCATCATCTTGCCCGTGGGCCACGATAGTCCCCCGATGTCGTCACAGATCTCCATGCGACTGAGCCTCCGCATCGCCTCGAACGTCGCCCGCGTGGAGTACGTCAACACGAAGAGCCGCGCGCTGTGCGGATGCTTCGGGGCCAAGTGAAAGCCTGCCTTGGTCACGATGCCCGTGGTGCCTTGCCACCCGACGAACAGTCCCGTCAGATCCGGCAGCGGACTTCGCGCAAACGGCATGTCCGAAAGAGCCCAGGATCCCGTGCGCACCAACGATCCATCCGCGAGCACGACCTCGAAGCCGGAGACCGACTGCCCCATCGAGCCGTACTTGAGCGAGCGGTTGTGCAGCCCGTCCAGACAGCAGTTGGCAAGCACCGACGACCGCTTGGGCCCCAGCGAAAACCCGAACGTGAGCGGGAACCCATGCTCGTCGAGGTGGTCCCTGAGTTGAACCTGCGTCACCCCAGGCTCGATGACCGCGATGCCATCCACGACGTTGACGTCGAGCACGCGGTTCATTTTGCGGAAGTCGATGACGATCGCGTTGGGGGTCGGGATGGCAAGGCCTCCCACGTTCGTGCCTGCCACTCGCGGCGTGATCGGCGTCTTGGTCTCGGCTGCGACTCGCACGATCGCCTGCACCTCCTCGACGGTGGTCGGGAGCAAGACGAGACCCGGGACGACGGGTTCCACTTCACTGAAGTCGTCGTCGTACGCGGCGAGAAGAGCAGGGTCCGTGACGACCTTGTCGTTGCCGAGCAGGCTCTTGAATCGGTTCTTCATGTCGAGGCTTTCGTCGAGGCTTTCGTCGGGGCGGGCACAGCTGGGGCGGGCACAGCTGGGGCGGGCACAGCTGGGGCGGGCACAGCTGGGGCGGGCACAGCTGGGGCGGGCAACGCAGGTGGCAGCTTCACCTTCTTGAGCATGATGGGAAGCAGTCCGAGCAACGCAAACGGGTTGCCACGTATGCCGAGCCGCCCTTCGAGCACAGCGATGATGGCGGCGATGGTGCTGCCGCTGCCCGCGACCAGGGCAACCATCTCCTGCATGGATCCGGAGATGCGAGCGCGGGTCTTTTTTGCGAACCCTTTGGATACGTGGACCCCGTCGGGCGCGAACGTGATGGTGATGGCCATTCGGCCCGCCTGAACACCAAAGGCGCCGCGCATCTTCTTGGCCTTGCGTGCAAGTCTCGGGTGGGTGAACTGCTTCTCGAGGAATCCGGCGAGCAACAGCCCCAGCAAGTTCATGTGCGCCGCATCGTCTATCTGTACCTGCTCGTCCACGTCGGTCGCCTCCTGCCTTCCGTCGGGTGTCGACCTTAGCACCTCCCCGAAGTGCGCGACATGTGCAGGGTAAGGGCGGCAGACGCGTTCCACACGAGCAGCGCACACGCCGGCGCCGCGAGGGGCTGAACGAACACGCCCGCCAGGCCGCAGGCCAGGACGGCCCCCAGTCCCACGATGCGTAGGCGCACGAACCACGTAAGCCATCGACCGCGGAGGAACACGAGCATCAAGTCGAGCGGCGTGAGCACCAGCAACACTTCGTTCTCGCGCAAGTCGGGAAGCGGCGAGACGACGGCGATCGATGTGAGCAGCAGCCCCAAGCCTCCGAAGACGAGGCCCGCGAGGATGAGCCCTCCGAGGGAAAGCCAACGTCTCCGCGAGGCGTGAAGCAGTCCGCAGGACACGCCGAACAGCGCGCCGACCCAAGCGATCCAGAAGCGGCCAAGACGCGGATCGCCCGACGCCACCGGCGCCTTTCTTGGAGAAATCAGCTCCGGGCTCGCTCCTAGACGAACCTGAACCTGATCACGCAGCACCGCAGGCAAGAACATGGCTTCCCAACGCGTCGCCGGACCATCGACCCGGCGGCCCAGGACGAGCTCCGAGAGCACGAGTAGCCCGGGGTAGGCGGCAAACCCCTCTCGAACCACTTGCCGCAACGTCTCGCCGTAGGGCGCTTGCGCTCCAACCCGAAGCTGCCCGCCCGTGAACGTGTCGATGTGATCGCGCAGCCTCGTAGCGCAGTTGTCGTCGAAGTGGTGGTAAAGGTAGCTCCTGCGATCCGGGCGCAGGTCCTGCTCGAGGGCGGAGGCGAATCGGCGCGCCCGCTCATCGCTCAGGGGCAACACTTGCCGATACACAGATCGATCAAGGCGACGGTACGCATCGCGCATGACGGGTTCGGGGGACACGGACACCCAGAAACGCGCCCGGCCCTGGATGAAGTCGCTCGTAAGCCCGACCGGGCGAGAGAAGTCGGTGGTTCCGTAGTTGTAGCAGCGCCCCATCGGGTACTTCACGTCGAACACGCAGAGGGCAGCGTGACCGAACAACGAGAACGCATCGTCCCCGGGGCCCATGGTGTACAGCTCGATGCGCGGAGCGGTCGGAGGGGTCGGCGGCGCAGCGCGGGCGACGGAAACCCACGCAAACCAGATCGCGAGAGCGACGAGCCAAGTCCACCGCATCACCTGGACACGGTAGCGGACTTGAGACCAAGAGTCCCCAGACATGGCCGTATCGAGGACGCCGTCTGCCTCGACGGGGAGATGGCGTCGGGAGCTGCTACACTTGCCCCTTCCGTGAACTTCCTATCCCACGACTACATTTTGCCGAAGCAGAGCGCGGAGCTCACGCGACTGGGCTCGGCCTTGCCGGATCTTTGGTCCGTGCTGGGTCGGCGACCGCTGCCGCTCGTGGTGCAGCGACGGCTCGAAAAGTCCTCGGATCCCGATGCAACCGCCTTGGTACGAGGCATTCGAAGTCATCTCGTGGCCGACGCCACCTTCCACGGACACGGGACCTTCCGCGACCGCATTGCGTGGCTCGCTCCGCAGCTCGAGCCCGCGTGGGATGGTCTTCGGCACGCGAGCCTCGCGGCGCACGTTCTGGTCGAAATGGTGCTCGACGGCTGGATTGTCGCGCGGCAACCGGAGCGGCTCGACGCCTACTACAGCTGTTTCACCCCCGATCGCATTGAAAAGGCGGCGCGGCTCAGCGCGGAGGACGGGGAGATGGAGGCTGGCGTGTCTGCGGTCATCCATCGATTTGCGACGGTGCAGTTCTTGAGGGACTACGACACGCCGGAGGGGACGACCGATCGATTCGTTAGATTGTTGACGCACACGCCGTTCGCATCCGGCACGCGGCCGGACGAAGACCAGATCGTTCGGCTCGTGGAGCGGGCCGCGCGGCGCTTCGAGGACGGTTCATCCGAGCTTCTGGATGAGGTGCGGAAGGCTTCGGACGACGCGTTGGCCTGACGATTCGCGCACGCGGGTGCAGCGCACCCTTGTTCTGAGCGGTCAACTCGGTTGAAGATGACTCGACACGTGCGCGGGCAACGCTTGTGGATAGGGGCAGGCACGATATTTGTACGTGCGTAAGGATTCCCATGAAAACTTCCCGAATCGACTCGATTCTTTTGGTTGGCGTCGCTGGCACGCTCTGCGCTCTGCTCATGGTCTCTTGCGGTCGATCCGACCTGGGATTCGAAGACCTCGACGGCGTCTACGGCCAAGGCGGCAGCGGTGGCCAACCCGGTGATGGCGGACCGGACGGCCGGACCGACGCGAGGCCCGACGCGCCGGATGCTCCCCCGGACGCACCACCCGATCATTGGGTCGACGGTGGCCCGTGTGATGTCGATCAGGACTGCAACGACGGCGAGTACTGCACGATGGATCGATGTATCGGGGGCACCTGTTACTACGCGCCGAAGGATCTGGACGACGACCAGTTCGTCGACGAGGTATGCGGGGGCGTCGACTGCAACGACAGCAACCCCAACGTACATCCGGGTCTGACGGAGGATTGCACGGACGGCTCTGACAACGATTGTAACGGGGTGACGGACTGTTTCGATCCGGCGTGCGCATTTTCGGCGGGGTGCGGGTGCGTACCGGACCCGGCGGGTGAGAACTGCGGCAACGGTAAGGACGACGACTGCAACGGGCAGGTCGACTGCAACGATCCGGCGTGCATCGGGACGGTGGCATGCGGTTGTGCGGTCTCGGAGGTGGGGCTGTGTCAGAACGGGATCGACGACGACTGTGATCTGATCTTCGACTGCGAGGATTCGGATTGCTTCAACGATCCGGGCTGCAAGTGCGCGAGCATTCAGGAAGACTGCACCAACGGCGCGGACGACAACTGCAACTTCCTCGTGGACTGCGCGGACCCGCAGTGTGCGGGCCACTGGGCCTGCAATTGTGTCGCGCCGGGGATACCCGAGGTGTGCACGGACGACACGGACAACGACTGCGACAAGCTGGTGGACTGCGCCGATCCGGATTGCTTTGCCGCGCCCGCATGCGAGATCTGCTCGCCCGAAGTCTGCAACGACGGCATCGACAACGACTGCGACAACTACGTGGACTGTGCGGATGACGCCTGCTTGTTCGACCCGACTTGCACGCCGGTGGCCGAGATCTGCAACAACGACATCGACGACGATCTGGACACGCTGATCGATTGCGCAGACCCGGACTGCAAGGGCAACCCGATGTGCGTGATTGCGCAGGACAGCTGCTTCAATCCGAAGCTCATCGTGGCGAGTGGAACCTTCACGGGCAACACGACCGGGCACACCAACTTCGAGAGCGGCACGTGCGGCGGCGAGGCAGGAGAAGCGGTGTTCTACTTCGTGCTCAACGCCCCGACCAAGGTACACGCCGACACCAAGGGCACCGACTTCGATTCCACGCTGTACATCCGGAAGGGGTCGTGTCCCCACGGCAAGGAGATGGCGTGCGACGATGACTCCGGCGGAGCCTGGGCGGCGCAGCTCGACATTCCGATCTTGTACCCCGGCACCTACTTCCTGTTCGTGGACGGCTACACCGTGGATTCGCAGGGCGGCGCGAACGAAGGCCCCTTCGTCCTCAACGTGGTGCTCACCCCCAACCCGCCCGAGATCTGTGACAACGGCAAGGACGACGACGGCGACGTGTTCGTGGACTGCGCGGACAGTGACTGCACGTTCGTGGATCCCTGCACCAACTGCAATGGCGGCTCACCACCCAGGCCTGAGTTCGCACCGGACGCATGCACGGACGGACAGGACAACGACTGCGACGGCGAGACGGACTGCAGCGATTCAGACTGCCATGCAAGCGACTACTACGTAACGGAGTGCTGCAATGGGCAGGACGACAACGGCAACATGATCACGGACGACTTCGCTTGTCGCTGCGCGGTCGACGGGCACTGCAACTTCGACGAGATCTGTTACACGCACACCTCGCACGCCTGCGGACCGCGTTGCGACAACTTCTTCGGAGACGTGTGTCCGTTCGTGGCACCTGGATCCTATTGCTCCACCGCAACGGGGCAGTGTGAGTTTCCCTGATAGCGTGGCAATACACGGCGCCAACTCCGGGTGGCACGGCCAAACAAGCCTAAAATCGTCTCGGAACTACGGTTTGGCCGTGGGAAAGCTCCACGCGTTCGTTTCACGGCCAAGCAGCCATTCCCACCAATGGACGACTTGCTTGGCCGTGCCACCCAGGATCCGGACTACCAGTACTACTCGCTTGTCCTGTGGCTGTAGCCCGTCCCCATGCCGAACGTGTACGTGCTGGAGACGCCAATGAACGCGTCGCCATGCTTGCCAACGACGGTCCAGAGTCCGACGAAGGGGGGGAGTCCTTTGATGGCGCCCGGGTATAGGTTCATCGACAGGAAGTAGTCTTCGACGTCACTGACCTCGAACGCCGCGAGCAGGGAGTTGTTCTTGTCCACGAACAACCCTGCGGCCGGCACCCAGTCCACGGTGTTTCTGGACTCGCGGTGCTCGAGGTTGATGAGCCGTGAGGAACGGGCGCCGTAGGCCGCGGACACCGAGTAGCCGTTGTCTCCGAGGAGGGACACGCCGCCGAGGGTGACCAGACCGAAGTAGGTGAACAGCCGGAGCCGATTGTAGAAGGGTAGCGGCCACTTCGCCGAAAAGTTCTGGCCCTGGTTCTCTATGTTGCCGGATGGAAGCGTCAACGCGGGCTGAAGCGACCAATCGGCGAGAATCAACTCGTTGCTGAAGAAGTCGTTCACTCCGTCAATGCTGAACAGCAGCATCCCCCCGATGTCGAAGAAGTAGAAGTCAGCAATCGCATCCGTGTTCAACCCCTGGACATCCTTGTTCTCCAACGTCTCGTTGATGATCGCCGCCGCGAGGTTCGTCGCGGCCGACAGGAGGCCAGGGACCGGGTATCCGTGCGCATCGTACCACTCGCGCAGGGCACTGTAGGTCAGTCCGCCACCCAGCAAGTGCAGAGAATAGTTTGGCACCCACCGAGCCGTTTCGCGCTTGAAGCTGAGCGGAAAGACCTCTTCGGTAAAGAATCGCCCCGTGCCGTGCTCCGAGACCGCCGAGAAAGGATGCACGAGGTTGTCGAACACGTTCGCCGCGTTGTGGCGGTACTCCTGCTCGAACGGGCTCCGGTCGTTGGCGCGTAGCTGATACACGTCGAAACCGCGGTTAACCAGCACGTAGAGCGGATTGTACAGAGCCTGCGTCCCGTAGTCGTATCCGAAGTAGAAGTGCCGCCGCTCGGGCGGCTCCTCCGCGTTTCCTGCCCCCGCAGCCGTCGCCACCACGACCCCCACCATCACAGCGATCGCCCGCGCTCTGCCCTTCACGCACACCCCTGCCCTTCGCGCAACGACGCGTCGAGCAGGACGGGGAATCGAGTTGAAGGCAAGCAAAGAGCCGTTGCCATAGCACCCTTTCGATGCTTCTTCAGGCACAACGTTGCATCGTTCGCGGAACCGTG
>Ga0180009_10006531_pt1 | contig 12205 bp, 4 predicted proteins | sample OS_PC_MetaG_FD_123537 | JGI IMG/M metagenome (GOLD analysis project Ga0180009, IMG submission 123537) | Groundwater microbial communities from the Aspo Hard Rock Laboratory (HRL) deep subsurface site, Sweden - OS_PC_MetaG | ecosystem: Environmental > Aquatic > Deep subsurface > Groundwater...
GCCTGCAAGGATGGCAAGTGCACCGACCCGTGGGAGCCGACGTCCCCCAAGGACGCGCCGACCGCGCGCTCGAAGCACGTGGCGGTGTGGACCGGCACCGAGCTGGTGGTCGGTTGGGAGGACGAGAGCACGATTCCTAGGCGAATTTGTACGCGCAAGTTCAACGAGCTGCTCTCGCCCATCGGAGGTCATAGCTGCACGACGGATCTGCTACCGGTTAGCCGAGTCTCGCTCGCTGTGCTGCAAGGGCAGGTCATCAAGGCATGGCGCGCGGACGATGACCTGACGAGCACATTCCGCGTGAGGATGCCCGGCGGCATCTGGGATTCCGAATCGGTGCCGTCCCTCGTGTTCGACGAAACCATCGCCCTTGCGGAGCTGGATACCGCCACCATGCTCGCCGTGTACAGCGATGGACTGGGCGTGATGAGAGCCGCGATGATCGATGCCTCGGGTACCGATCTCGGCGGGGCGGTGGTGCTCAACCTGGGAAGCGTGCCGCGCTTCCGGCCGGCACTGTCCGCCACCGCCGATGGCGTCTACCTGGTTTGGAGAGAACCTGCGATCCCACCCGACCAGGGAGAACCATGGGACCCGGCCTTCGACGAGCTTTGGCTCCAGCGGCTGTCGTGGGACGGCGCAGTGCTGGATGCCTCCGCCGAGCCCATCGCGCTACCTCGAGTGCCCTGGCACCAGCAAGGCGACCAGGCCCGTCCCGCGCTGGCTGCGGTGCCGTACTGGCCGTCTGGGGCTGTTCTCGCCGGCTGGGACGACCTGACTTCGACCAGCTACGGTTCCCAAGCGGAGCACGGCGATGTCGTCCTCGAGCTGATTCCAACCCCCATCCTTCGCACACCTCTGGCAATGTGATGCACACGCAAATGGGAACGATTCAAGTGGCACGGCCAGGTAATCATCACCGCGAGGGAAAGAACCCGCTCGGCCGTGGGGGACCCATCGCGCAACTCTGGCTGGTCTTGCTGATTCTCAGCGCCTTGGCTCTCCCGCGCGACGCCTACTCGGCACCAAAGGAGGAGCAGCCCGTCGACGATACCCCCGAGAAGGAAGCAAAGCCGGAGGTGCCTGCGGAGCCCGTCGTCAAAGCGGCCACGGTGAAGGACGGCATCGCGTCCAAGGTACGGCCAAGGGACGACAAGCCCGAGCTTGCCGCCAAGAAGAAGGCCCAGGTCCAACCCCAGACCAAGACTACCAAGTCCCTTCCCACGGGCGAAAACAAGACGGGCGTCAGCGCCCAATCGATCTCGGTGCCCAAGGGGCCCGGCACCATTGAGGGCATGGGCGAGAGCTTCTCGGCGCAAGCCTCCACCGGCATTTCCACCTTCACCGTGCCCTTCGCCCTGCCCGCGGCACGAGGTGATGCGCAGCCATCGCTCGGTCTTTCCTACAGCTCGGCGAGCGGCAGCGGCGTGGCAGGCGTCGGCTGGAGCGTGGGCGTGCCGTTTATCGCCCGACAGACCGACCGAGGACTGCCGTCCTACGAAGACCAGGCTACCTGGCACGCTGAGCAGGATCGATTTGTCTACAACGGCGGCCAGGAGCTCGTACCGGTCACCGACCTGCTCACAGACGAGTACTTGCCCGAGTGGGCGGGAGCGGGCTGGCAGTACTTCCGTCCACGCGTGGAAGGAAGCTACCTGCGTTTTTTCTGGAACCCTGGGGCAAGGCTCTGGCGGGTGCAGGACAAGTCGGGCGTGGTTCTCGAGCTTGGCGTCGTCGGAAACGAAACCGACGCCATCGAGACGGATCCCACGGGCACCAAGGTATTTCGCTGGAACCTGAAGCGGCAGATCGATTCGCACGGCAACGAGGTCCGCTACTACTACGACCTTCAGGACGGCAACCTGTCGTACCTTACGGACATCCTTTTCACGCAGCCCGGCGGTGCGCAGTCCCCCATCGCACGCTCGGCATGGGCCTACCACGCGTACCTTTCCTACAGCCAGCGAGAGGACGACGCGTCGTCCTTCCGGCGCGGCTGGCAAACGGTGCAGCGCTACAAGCTCGATTCCGTCGAGGTCTCGGGCAAGGACGCGTCCACTGACGCGACGCGCCGGCGCATCCGCAAGTACACGCTATCGTACGTCAGCGGCTCGCACATGCTGCTTCTCGACTCGGTTCAGGTCCAGGGGCGCTGCGCCGAGGCGGAGGCGGGCGAGCGATGCTCGCTGCCCCCGATGAAGTTCGGATACACCCACGTCGAAAGCAACGGCCCCAATGGGGTATTCGTGGACGGCTTCGAGGTCATCGACCCCACCGTTCGCTCGATGACCAACAGCCCGAAGCACTCGGTGGACGAGGAATACACCGATCTGTACGACGTCAACGCCGACGGTCTTCCGGACGTCGTGGCGATGATGCCCGGCCTGTACGGCGGGAAGCACGGGCTGTGGATCCAGGGCGAGGGAGGCACTGCGGATCGGTTTGGCAACCAGCGGCCGATGGGCGTGGTCGGCGAGAGTCCGTCCGTCATCACTAAGCACAACCCGAACATCGCCTCGCTCGACTTGGACGCCGATGCCGTCATTGATCTTCTCCATATGCCGAAGGTGAAGACATACTCCGTCTACTCACCTGAGCTGCAGCAGGGGGAATGGAACTGGGTAGGTCGCCCAGTCACGACGGCCGACAACCTCGACGCGCGCATCGATCTTGGCAGCGACGCCGAGGAGATTCGCGTGTTCGACGTCAACGGCGACGGACTGGTGGACGTGGTAAAAACCGCCGGCACGGCGCTCGAGGTTTGGTTCGCGCTCGGTCGATACCCCGGAGGCGATGGCCTGTTCGGCAGTGCGTACTGGACTGGGCCCAGTACGGCCTCGCTTTCGATGGCCCCGGTGATGCGATGCGTGCCGCATTCGTCCACCCCGGTGCGGTTCTCGGATCCCGACATCAGACTCGCGGATATGAACGGCGACGGGCTCACGGACATCGTGCGCGTACGCAAGGGCGATATCCGCTACTGGCCCGGGCGAGGCGACGGCACCTTCGGAACGGGACCTCTCGGATGCGCGGGAGGAACGTTCTCCACCAACAGCTACGTTCAGATGGAGGACAGCCCCTACTACACCGACCCGGACAACAGCGGGCTTCGCTTCAACGACGTCAACGGCGACGGGACCGCGGACCTCGTGCAGATCCGCTTTCAGAACGTGGACGTCTGGTACAACGTCGACGGCGCCAGTTGGCAGGACCGCCGGATCATCGACAACACCCCGGCGAGCCCCAGCTACCAGCAGCGCGTGCGGCTCGTGGACATGAACGGCTCGGGCACCCCCGACATCCTGTGGGGCGACGGGCTGGCCTACAAGTACATCGATCTTTCGGGAGGCATCCGCCCCTGGCTCTTGAACCGCGTCGAAAACGGGCTCGGCAAGACCACAGAGGTCGCCTACACGACGTCAACCGCGCAGATGCTCGCCGCTGCGAAGGCCAACAACGATTGGATTGAGCTCTGTCCGACGGTGCTGCACATGGTCGAGAGCGTCACAGTGCGCGACAACCTGGGCACGGTGGGAAGGCCCGATGGCGTGTACGTGACCGAGTACACGTACCGCGACCCACACTTCGACGGACTGCAACGTGAATTCCGAGGATTTGCCGAGACGACCGTGCGCACCTTAGGGGACTCGAACAGTCCCACGTCCGAGTCGCGCAGCGAGTTTCTGCTCGGCAAGCGCAAGGTCGACGGGACGTTTCATCCCGGTATCGATCTGACCGACAAGGCCAATCGCTGGCGCGACAACCCGTACGAGGCGCTCAAGGGTCTCCCGTTCGTTGCGGAGACATATGACCCAGCAACAGGCGTGTATCTGTCAACGACGGGAACGACCTACTCCCTCCGCAAGCTCTACGAGGGTGAGGACGGTCGGGGCGTGTACGTCGCGTTTGCCCAGCAGACAGATAGCTGGCTCTACGACACGGCGGGGTTTGTGAGCAGCGTGTCCGCCGGTGACACCGGGGTGGATACGGGGATCGTCGTTGCCGCGGATGAGCTGTTCGCACCGCAGGCGAAGGTCCGCGCACAGACCGGTACTGCGCACACCCGAAGCGCGGTGGAGGTCGACCTCTTCGGCAACCAAACCCGCCAAATTGCGTACGGCAACCTCAATGTGCCAGTGAGCGGGAAGGAAGAGGTCATCACGAGCTGGACCGTTCCCGACCTCGTCCCCATGCTCCAGCCAGATATCCAGGGCAACCCGGTGCAAGGCAACTGGGCGTGGCGCACCGTGGAGTCGTGGGTGCAGGGCGACCAGCATCCCGGCAAGCGAAACTGGTCGAAAACCTCGGCGTTCGACGCTCATGCGGATCCAACCGAATCTCAGGTCTACGTCAGCGGGTCTCTCGGCGTGAGCTGGGATGGTGAATTGCCTGCCGGAAGCCAAGCTCTTCCGGATGACCAGCCTCTGGCCGACGATTGGTACGTCACCAGCAAGACGGTCTATGACGACTTCGGAAACGCTGTGTTCACGTGGTCGCCGGGCGATCGATGCGCGGCCGTATCGTATGACAACGACTTTCGGCAGCTGCCGATGCAAGAGCATGTGTACGTGCTCGGGCCTGCCATTCCGCGCCAAGTCGAGTCCGGCACAGAAACGCTGACGTTCAACTGTGGAGCCGATCCTCCGCTGACGTCCCAGGCCAACTACGATCGTGGTCTGCAAGCTGTTGTCGATGTGCTCGATATCAACGGCGGGCTGACCATGGTTGAATACGATTCCCTCGGCAGGATGAAGACCATGTGGGCTCCCAACCCGCACACGGCGGGGGCGAGCACGCTGCCGTCGCTCAAGGTTGAGTACCATTTGCCCGAAGAGAACAGTCCCCGACTGATCTCGATGCTCGTCAGCCACACTCAGGACGGAGCCGACCACGATACGCCTGAGTACCACGATACCTATGCGTACATCGACGGACTCGGACGAACCGTGGCCACCCTGTCGGAGGCGGATCATGACGACGACGGATTCGATTGGGTCGTCGAAGGGTTGACCGACTACGACCTGAAGGGAGCGGAGCGGCGGAAGTACCTCGCGTGGCCCACCGATGACCCGCCGGAAGATTACGACTTGTCGCTCGACAGCCCTTCGAAGTACGGGCAGCAACGCTATGACGCGTTTGGTCGCGCCATCCAGACGATGGGCCTCGACGGCACGGTTACGCTCTACACCAAGTACCACGCGCTGAGTGCCGACGCGTGGGACGCCGAAGACCTCGGACCCGGCCCCCACCAGGGCACGTTCGCAAGCGAACGCAAGGACGGTCATGGTCGAGTCGTCGAGACCACCGAACGCGTGAAGGTCGGTGGCGCCATCCAGCCCCGCTACGTCCGGATGGACTACTTGCCCACTGGCGAGCCGACGACGATTCGTCGCGAAGGTCCGGGCGAGCCCGTCGTACGGACCATGGAGTACGACTCCGTTGGCCGAATGGTTTGGAACCTCGAGCCCAACCTTGGCCCCAGTGGCTGGCGCTACCTCTATGATGCCGCGGGAGACCTCGTAAACACCAGCGATCCTCGCGGCTGTGGCGTGCGCTTCGCCTATGACACCGGCGGACGCTTGGTGTCCGAGGACTACGTGCCGTGCGAGCTGCACCAAGCTCCGTACAACGGTACGGCGGAGGTCACCTACGAATACGACAGCGCCCCGACCGATGCCACCTCGGCGTTTTCGGCACCCACGAACCCCGAACTCGGCAACCAAGACTGCAGCGAAACGAACTTCACGGCCGGTCGCCTGATAGCAGTGACCGATCGAGCCCAGCGCAGCATCACCTGCTACGACGGTCGGGGTCGTACGGTGGAAGTCGCCAAGCAGCTCGCGGACCCGAGCGGCACCATCGCCGGCAGGTGGTACAACCGCCGCGCCGCGTACGATGGCGCCGACCGCCCCATCCATGAGACCACCGGAGCTGCGGTGCTTGATCCGGGGCAAACCTCTCAGGTGAACACCACCTATACGAAGCGAGGCAAGGTGTGGCACGTGGACTCGAGCTACGGCATGCTCGTGCACCATGTGCAGCGCGACGCTGACGGACTCGTGAAGGAGATCCAGTACGGCGATGGCCAGGAGAATCCAGCCACAATCACCGCGTTCACGTACGACGACTTGCGTCGGCTCCGCAATCTGACCACGTACCGGTCGCGCCCCAGCGACTGGGGACCCGAGCCGGATCCGCTCACCACCAAGACTCGGCAACTGCTGCTGCAAGACGAACAGTTCACCTACGACCGGGTGGGCAACCCCGTCGAGATTCGCGACTGGCGAGACCCGAACGAGTGGGAACCGGGCGCCAAGCCGGTGACCCGCAAGATGCAGTACGACAGCCTCTACCGCCTGTCGCGCATCGACTACCAGTACTCCCAGCAAGCCACTGGGGCTGATCCCTGGACGAATCCGTACAAGGCCGAGCTCGCCGACCCCTCCCGTCCGCAGCCGACCCCCCACGCCGACTTCACGGGCGAAGAGCGGGTGCAGTGGCAGACCTACCAATACGATTGGCTAGGCAACACGCAGAACACCGAGGACGACCTGCACGCGTTCTATGATCGATCCTTGGGGGAGGTGACCAACAATGGGTACAAGCTGCAGTCGGCGACAAACGCCACCGCAAGCTCGCGACATGGCAGTCTGAACGCCACCTACGACGACGGTGGCAATCTGGTCGCTCTCGACGTCGCGCGCGCCGGTCCGTGCGCGCCGGCTGGCAAGTGCGCCAATCAGCACTTCGAGTACCAGTGGGACGAGGTCGGCAGGCTCACCCGAGCGCGGCGCTGGGACATGCAGAATCCGGACACGATCCCTCCGGAAGTCGACCCCACGGATGCTGATCTCTCCTTCACCTACGACGCCTCAGACCAGCGGGTCCGAAAGACCTCGGGCAGCCTCCACACCCTGTATATCTTCGCCAGCCTCGAGCTTCGAAGCGCCCAGTACATGAGCGACTTCATCGACGACGGTGGCTTCGACTACGAACGCACCACGGCCACCGAGGTACCGTACTTGTTCGCGAATGGCGTGCGTCTGGCGCGGGTGGTGCAGACCGACGCACCCGAGCTCGGCGAGCCCTCCGCCCACGTGTTCCTTGAGCTGGGCGACCACCTTGGCTCTACGAGCGTCGTGCTCGATCTGGGAAGCGGCGAGCTGGTGCAGCGGAGCACCGCCTACGCCTACGGGGCACCGGAGTCGAGCTACCGACCCGGTCGGTGGGAGGAGTTCCGGGAGGACTACCGCTTCACCGGCAAGGAAGATGATGTCGAGGTTGGGCTGATTTACTTTGGGAAGCGGTTCTACGCTCCCTTGTTGCAGCGGTGGATCTCTCCGGACCCCTTGGCAATTCATGCCCCCGGCCAAGCCGACTTGAACCTCTACGCATACGTGCATGGGAAGGTTCTGGTTGCGGTGGATCCGGTGGGGTTGGACGGCTGGGATTGGATCACATTTCTGCTGCCAATTGGATGTTCGAAAGACACCGGCAGTTCGTTCGAACAGCAGGCATCGAAGGGCGGTTTCTCGCAATCAGAAGTACTAGCGATGACGAGAGGGGTCGAGCACGTCACTAGGAAGCTACCTGGGCTTCGGACCGCGTGGTTCCGACACTATGGACAGAGCACAACATCCGGAACGTCGGCGATGCTCTATCGAGGCCCCCCCACCAGTTCCACGAGCGAGATGGAGACAGACTTCCATTCTGACAAGACTTTGGTGAGGACAAACCTTGATGTTGTTAGTCAACCTGCAGTGATCGGTGGTAAATTGCTGCACGAATTGTCCCATACGCGAGACACGCTATCGGAGCAGAAGAACACGTACATGCCCCATGAAGGCCGTGCTTACGGATTAGAATACGCACTGCAACGGACCTACGGAGGGGTGGCCGCTCGCCAGCAAGAGGTGGCACGGAAGTTCGCGGCCGCGAAGTCGACTTCATTCACAACGGAGTTCCTTCGCCACGCGATAATGGCTGAGGCATTGTTCAGCATTGTCGAGGGCAAAGCCTCGGGGAGCCGCTACGGCATGGGAGACGTGTCTAAACAGGATGCACAGACTCTCGTTGTCGAACTATTCACAAAGCCTGAAGCAGACTACAGCTCGGGACTTCAGAAGCTAAAGGAGTATGCCGGCGGGAACGGTGTACAAACGGCCAAGAACCGGGAACTCTCAGGGGTTGCGGCGGGATCCAACGACGATGAATAGAAGCAACACAGTGCGATTCGCCGGTGAAAAGTGGATGCAGGTTGGCAGTGCTGCGTCGACTGTATTCCTTGGGAGCGGAATTCTGGCCATGGCTGCTTCAGTCGTTTATGTCCATTTCGAAAGCCTGAGAGTCCTCGTTCTGGTCTGGGTGCTTGGGCCACGGTGACCTGGCAATCCGAACCCAACAGCGGACAATGGACATGACGACCCTGATTGTCATTGCGCTCGGTAGCGCTGTCTCTCTCGCTGGAGTCGTGGCCGGATGTGGCGTTCAAGTTGAGAGAAGTTGGCGCCTTCGACTTATTTGCATCTGTGTTTGTGTCATAGGCTTGGTAGTGCCTGCCGCACACATGCACTACGCGACTATCGCGCCTGCTCGACAATGGGTGACCAGCGAGCTCCGACTTGTACTGATCGCTGATACGGTGGACTTCCCCGAAGCACTCTCGGCCCTCATCACTGCAAGTTTTCAATCTGCATGCGTGGCTCTCGCGCAGGGGTTGGTCGCTGGTCTGGCTGCATTCGTCATTGGCCGTTTTCGTTGGGGACAGCGGCGCGAACGGAACACAACCGCAGACTTGTTCGCGTTGTTTTGCTTCGCGGTTTGGGTTCCCGCCAGCCTCTATTCTGCTTTGGGAGCCTACCTCGTTGGTTCTAGCCGATTTGTCCTCCCGGAGCGATGGGAGTCTTACGTCGATATACTTCCAGTTCGCGAGGAATTGGACGAACTACTCCGTTACGGCGCATCCATATGTGGCTTCATCTCATTGTGCCTGGTGGTGATTTGGACAGTAGCCATGCTGTGCCGGAGAGAAGTCCGGACGTGGGATCGCGCTGTGGCCGGACTGGCACTTTGGCTCGGGGCGGCATTCTGGGTGTTTTTGAACCGCTCGGTGGCGTTGGAATCACATGCTCCTTTGCCAAGCTCTGGCATTCCTTTGTTCGCTGGCCACGGAGGAAAGGCGTATCGGCTCGTGCGACTCAAGGGCAGTCAGTGGGTCCCCTCACCCGACCCTCCGCTAGTTGTCGATCGTGAGGGGCTTTCATGGGCTGGGCATCGCGTGAAGGCACACCCACCTTCGATACAGCTGACGAGGATGTGGCTTGTCGACGGTGTTCGATACGTGAATGTGGATCCCAGCTTGGGAGAACAGGAGGTGTCCAATCTGCTCTGTCCGCTTCGGATGTCCGGTGTGTCTAAGTTCTCATTGATGTGGGCTGAAGAAGGCGAGCTCAATAGACCGTTGCTCGGAAGAATTCCATGGCTCCGGTTCTGGAGCGTCGAGGCGAGATTCGTGGAGGGCGTTCGCCCGACAACTGAACGGACCATGGGCGACGCTGCGCGCATAGCAAGTGCGGCCACGTCGAATTCTGGTACGGTCGTCGACGTGTGGTGTAGTGGTCCACCGACCTTCGACCCGAACAAGTGATAGAAGGCGTCGTGTTGGAAGGGGTCTTGGTCGAGCCCGAAGTGTGCCCGAATCATGACGTTTGCCCCTTGAGTTTTCGGTCGTTGGTGTTGGCGGCCGAATTGGAGTCGTACAGAACAATCGTGAAGTCTGAATTGCCGTCGTAAAAATCGTGGCCGGGGGCGTCGCACGCGTGCCGCCGGGTTACGACGTGGCGGGCCGCGCAAGCATCTCTCCGCGACCGACAAACGCCGACGCCGGGACGCATGTGCGCGTTCGGGTCGGCGACGATTCGGACGTGACGGGTCAATCAGGTTCGGGTCGTAGTCTCCAATGTGGCTGCATCAGGACGCGGTTGACCTGCTGCAGGTCGACGCACTTGGTGCGGTCGCGCACGGCCTCGAGCAGGGCGGCCAGACAGAGGTTTCGGGCGGCGCGCAGCACCCCCTCGCTGGAGCGCACGATGAGGCTCAGAGCCCGATCGGTGAAGGTGTTCTGGGCGAGAACCACGTGGTCGAGCACCAGCGAAGGATCCGGAATCCGGACCCTTCGCCCCTCACCCACCCCGTACCATCCGAACTCGAGCAGCCGTCCGTGCGTCGCGCGTCCGAGCGAGGATCGCATCCAGCATCCGCGTCCTCGCCCCCTCGTCCTTCGGCATCTTCGACAGCAGCGACACAACGCTCTGGTCCAGCCCAGTGTTGAACGACTCGGCGGTGATGGTCTGCTCGAGCCGGTCGACGTCATCTCCCTCCAACGTCTGCTCTGCAAGCGTGGAGAGCGCTGCTTGACCCACACTTACGTCACTGTCGTTGACCAGGTCGAACAGCACATTCCGCGCTTCCGGCGCGTCATTCTTGCGCATGGCCCTCGCAACGGCTCTGCGAACATCGGGGCTCTCGTCCTGGGTCATTTCTGCCAGGACGGGGATGTTTTCGGGAGCACCGACATTGCCAAGAGACCCCACCATGGCCCGCTTCTCCTCGGGGGATGCTGCGTTCTTCAACCCAGCGAGCAGCTTGCCGTTGTATCCTGCGTAGTCCTTGCCCGCGCTTCGCAGGTGCCCCGCGGCGGCGCCAAGCGAGCGCGCGGCGGCCAGTCGATCGTTGCCCTTGTCCGCGTCCAACCGCGCCTCGAGGAAAGCCATGGTCTCGGGCGTCGGCTCCTTCACGAAGGAGAACCGCTGCAGCATACCCGGATACCGATCAGCGTCGGCGTGGGCCGCCTCGCTCGACAGGGCGTCGCGCATGGCAGTTTGCGCCGCGGGGGTTCCCGCCGATGAAAGGAGGTCGCAGATGAACGCCTTACCATCCGACGACATGCCCGGCTTCTGGAACATGTCACTCAATCGCGCGGCGTACGCGGGGTTCATCTTGAGCAGCAGCACGGCGCGGGTGAGCCACCCCTCCTGCGGGGAGATGCCTCGCATCGCGTAGGTGGCAATACCGCTCTCCACGTCCGACAGGGTCATCGAGCCGACCATGGCCTCCCACATCTTTCGCTGCACCTGCTCGCCCGTGAGCACCTCACCGGGGCGAACTTCCTCGAATCGACCCTTGGTGAACGCGATGGCGGCGGGCTCGAACTTGGTGATGTGCTTCAGTTGCAGCTGCACCTTCACCGTGGCCGAAAAGCGCGGGTCAGCCCCACCGTCGTTGACAGTGATGGATTCATCCGTGCTCACCGACTCAACATGGCCAGCTTCGGCTAGCTTCACCAAGCCATCGGACTGCAGGTCGGGCTTGCCCGGCGCCGGTCCCATGGCAAACGCTTTGAGGCCCAGGTACGCGGCCCGGCTGCGCTTGGCCGTCAGGGGAGCGGATTCATCCGCCACGTAGAAGGCTTGCGCCTTACCCAACGGCGTCTGCTCCTCAGCCGACCACATCAGATCGTTGGTCTCCGGCGCTCGGACCGCGATGGTCGGGATGACGCTCTCCATCACCGAGCGGAACGTAGGGGGCGCGGTCTTCTCAAACCACATGGCCACAATCTCCCCACGGTCGGTGACCTCGATGAACGCCTCGCGCTCACCGAATGTGGTCTTAGCCTCCTCCTCGCTCAGCAGATCCTGTCCCTGAAAGCGAAGCTCGTGCTTTTCGAGCTTTGGGAGGGATACCCCGAGTCGGTACTTGCCATCGGTCTCGCCATAGGACCGGAGGCGCAGTTCACCCGCCAACGCCAGACTGCCACCAATGGGCTTGCCGCCCTTCGTCTGAGCGGCGAGCTGCTGGTTGGTGTCGAGCTCGAAGTCGTAGGTGTAGACATCGCCGGCCGGGAACTTGAACCGGAACGCGCCGTCCTCGGAGACGGACACGCCGTCCTTTGCGCCAAGTAGATCGTGGGCGGGACCAGCGAAGATGGCGACCCCACCTGCAAGGGCGACGGCGCCGACGATGGGGGCGATGAGCTTGAAGTAGCGTTTGTTGATCTTCATGGTGAGACCTCGGGGACTTCTCTGTGTTCATCCCCCCTTCGGACACGGGACGAAGTGGTTGCGTGAAATCGACATCGGCCGGAAAGAAAGATCGCGGGCACGCATGGCTTGATGGCGCACCCACATCGCGCTACACCGCGCGGAGC
>Ga0180009_10006532_pt1 | contig 12204 bp, 9 predicted proteins | sample OS_PC_MetaG_FD_123537 | JGI IMG/M metagenome (GOLD analysis project Ga0180009, IMG submission 123537) | Groundwater microbial communities from the Aspo Hard Rock Laboratory (HRL) deep subsurface site, Sweden - OS_PC_MetaG | ecosystem: Environmental > Aquatic > Deep subsurface > Groundwater...
CATACCGGACAGCCGATATTGTCGAGGGTTCGGGCGTATTCATAGGGCCAATGCTCTGGGGGCTTGTCCCGGTAAAATCGACAATCATCTTGTCTTTCCGGACGGTGATCTTGAGCTTCAAGAGCAATTTTTGGCTGAGCGGGGCATCGTCATTCCCGTCGCCGTCAAGCACCGCCTCAGCAAAATATTCGCCCTTGGGTATGCGCGATAGCGCAACACGTGCCATTGTTTCACCTTGCTTCAGAATCTCATCCATGGCCGCCTGCAAGGTATCCAATCCATACTTTTTAATTATTTCGTCAAACCGGCGTGCCGCTGTACGCACGCCAGCAATCATAGCCCGTATGTCTCCAAGCACCGAATCTGGAACGCGCGTATTGGTGCGGATCAGGCGAAAGACATCCTCATTGGGTTTTCCCTCAACCCAAATTTTGACAGGCGGGAGACGGAAACCTTCCTGGAAGATATCAGTTGTATTTGAGTACCACCCTCCTGGGTAGATGCCTCCCATGTCTACAGTGTGGCCTCGGAAAGCGGCCCAACCGACAATCTGACCCTTATGAAAGGCCGGGCAGAGTACCACAATATCCGGACAGTGCGTACCGCCGCCGTTATAGGGGTCATTACAAAGAATGACATCCCCAGGCTTTAGGTTTTCGCGTCCAATCGTATCGTATGTACATCGAACAGAATAACTAAGGTTGGCCAAAAAGATTGGTAAACCAGGAGTCTCCGCAACCAAATTGGCTTCTGCATCCAAGACCGCGCACGAGAAATCGATCACCTCGTAAAGGATTGGGCTGTATGCCGCCCATTCTACGGTACGGCGTATGTCTCGGCTGGCAGCAATCAGGCGATTGCGAATGACCTCGAGGGTAATTGGATCTATTTTCATGGCATCATCTCCTGCTTACTTTTGGGTGATTATTAAATTGCCGTACTGGTCTACGGTACAAACCTGGTTGCTCTCAATGACTGTGGTTGCCGTAATCTCTTCGATGACGGCAGGGCCATAGATCACGTTGCCGGCCAGCAATTTTTCCCGCCGGAAAATTTGAAAACTTTCAAAGGATCCGTTTCCGCGGTACACCTGGCGTTCTCCGGTCTGCGCTTCCGCTTCCGGTTTTTTATTGCCCGCCTGAATAATCTGCACATTGGGCTTGTTCACTTTCCCAATACCAATTGCCTTAAGAGATACCACTTCCTTGGGTTCTTCCGGCGCATTATGTCCATAAGCGGCAAGATGCATATCATCAAACGCTTTGCTGGCGCTGACCTTATCCGCATTGGCAAAATTGTCAGGCACGACAACGCTTAGGGTGTGTTCTTGGCCCAGATAGCGCAAATCCATCACATGTGTAACTTCAACATCTTGTTCTGCCACATTCTCCTGCTTGAAAATCTCTCGCAGCCTGGCTTCCAGGTCTTTGAACATGGCGTTGACTTGGGAGACCTCGGCCTGCTCAAGCGGTTTGACATGGGTCATGGCAAAGTCGTGCCGAAGGTCAGCCACAAGCATTCCCCAGGCAGAAAAGACTCCGGAGTTCATTGGAACGATAACCGTCGGAATTCCCAATTCCTGTGCGATTGCCGCAGCGTGAAGCGGTCCGGCTCCGCCGTAGGCTACAAGTGCAAACTCCCTGGGATCATACCCACGCTTGACTGTCATGGACTGCAGAAGTGCGGACATGTTTGTATTGACGATTTTGATGATCCCAAGAGCGGCTTCATCAACAGAGATATTGTAGTAATTGGCTAGTTTGGCAATAGCCTGCCGGGCAAGGCCGGCATCAATCTCCATTTCACCACCCAGGAAGTTTTGCGGGTTGAGGAATCCCAAATGAAGATTGGCATCCGTCACGGTCGGTTCAGCCCCCGCTCGATTGTAGCAGGCCGGGCCAGGATCCGCCCCGGCGCTCTGCGGACCCACATGGAGCGCTCCGGCTTCATCTACCCAGGCAATACTGCCGCCGCCGGCTCCAATCTCCCGCAAGTCCACAACAGGCAACAGAATGGGCCTTTCTTCTACAACATGACTATCTGTTGTTTCTGGCATTCCGCGTGTGATGATGGCAGTTTTCGCAGTCGTACCGCCCATGTCATATGCAATCACATTCTTGTAGCCGGTCAGTTTTGCCAGTGCAGCAGCACCTATTGCACCGGCGGCTGGTCCCGACTCCACCATGGCGATGGGGATGGTACGGGCAATCACGGAGGTCATCACGCCGCCATTGGACTGCATGATTTGCAAAGCATTCTGGAAATTGTTGCTGGCGAGTTGATCCTCAAGACTTTGAAGGTATTTCCGCACAGCCGGCATAACGTAGGCGTTTTGAACTGTTGTACTGACCCTCTCGTACTCGTAATAGCGCCGGGTTATATTATTGGACAGGGAGAAGACGATTTCTGGACAGCGGGCTTGAAGGTATTGGCCGATCTCCTCCTCATGTTTTGGATTGGCATAGGCATTTAATAAGCACACTGCTACAGCCTCAACCCCATAGCGCCTCAGTTCAGCAACAACCTGCTCGAGGGACTGCGTGTCCAGACGAATAAGAACTTCACCGGCAGCGTTAATACGCTCTCGTACACCGAATCGCAGGTAACGCGGTATTAAGGGGTCGGGGTTTTTGTATAGCGCATCATACATCTCAAGCCGGTTGCTGCGTCCAATCTCAAGGATATCCCGAAAACCTTCGGTTGTGATCAATGCGGTTTTTGCTCCCTTGCTCTCGATCAACGCATTGATGATAGCCGTGGTGCCGTGAACCAGGAAAGACACTTCATCCAGCTTGACACCGAATTTGGTGATACCATCGATTGTGCCGACGGCTTGATTCGTGGGTGTTGTCAAAACCTTGCTAATTTTGATCTGGCCGGTTTTTTCATCCAACAACACCCCGTCGGTGAATGTTCCCCCAACATCTGTGCCGAGTCTAAACATGAACGCCTCCTTACTTGGATGGATTAAAAAAGAAATACTGAAAACCTCATGTCAAGCCTGCTCACACAAGGCCCAATTTCATTTTACGAGCACATCGTTCGACATACATCGGTCAAAAGAGAGAATTCTTCCTGCCAAAAAACGCCGCCAAAGCACCAGGACTTATGTCAAATGACTGGTATGTCGTACAACAAATGACGTAGTTTTTCGCGGTTACTCATGATTTCTACATTTGCGGTTGTAAAACGTGTTATATTGATAACAAGATAGCCTCATCATCTTTTACAAATACCAATTTAGAGAAAAGGTGAATTCTTTAGGCTTGATACCGGCGAATATCATTCATAACGAGTTTTGGGTTAGTTTCCTACCCGGGAAAGGTTGTATTGATGCAACAGGGTACCAGATTCGCTCAAACCGATAGCCTTTCTAAAGCAGCAACCTCAAGTAGGCAGGCTGATGTTGCCATGGGAAACCTCAGCCAATTTTCCACCAGCATCATTGATAATGTGAACGTCTGGTTGAATGTTCTCGATGCTCAACTAAACATCGTGCTCTGGAACCATGTGGCTGAAGCAATCAGCGGCTACTCACGCGAAGATGTAATTGGTCATGACCGGATTTGGGAGTGGATGTACCCGGATGAAGAATACCGACGATCTGTAATGGCACGGACGTCTGCGCTCCTGGAAAGAGATGGTGGCCTTGAGTATTTTGAGACCCGGGCCCGTTGTAAGAATGATGAAACGAAATTTATCTTGTGGAATTCGCGCAGCCTTGTGGACGAAGAAGGCGCCATTTACGGCGCGATCACTTTTGGCTACGACATTACAGACCGCAAACGGGCAGAGGAAGCGTTGCAAAAGGCGCACAGCGAAATATCTGCCCTGTACCATGTCGCCTCGGTCACAAGCGCATCTCTGGACTTGGACACCATCCTGGAGCGCTCTCTGGAGTGTGTCTCAGAAACGATGAAAAGCGATATGGGCCTCATTCACTTGTGGGATGACTGCGATGAAAAATTGCACTTGGTGGCCCATCATGGCATCTCGTTAGAACTCATAAAGAAAATTGAACAAGTCTCTGTGGGGAAAGGCCTCACTGGCTGGGTATTCAAAAATGGTAAACCACTCATGACACCCAACCTCAAGGTCGGTTTGTTTACCCCTTCTGCAATATGCGCTGAACTCGACAATGCTTACCTCGGTGTTCCAATGCGGGCTATGGGCAAGGTGGTTGGCGTGTTTGGTATACTTGCAAAAACCGGACGACAATTCGGCGCAGATGAAGTAGCCTTGTTGGGTTCCATTGCTGACCAAGTGGGTGTTGCGGTTAAGAATGCGCGTTTGTACCAGCAGGCCGAGCAGCTGGCGACAATGGAAGAGCGGCAAAGGTTGGCACACGACCTGCATGACTCGGTAACACAGTCGCTATACAGTCTGACTTTACTTGCCGAAGCATCAAAGCGATTAATTAGTTCAGGGAACCTGGAACAGGCTGAAGATTACATAACCCGACTTGGAGAAACTGCCTCGGACTCGCTCAAAGAGATGCGCTTATTGGTCTACAAGCTGCGCCCTCCAACCCTAGATGAAGGGTTGGTAGTTGCCCTCCAGCAGCGCATGGGCGCAGTTGAGCGACGCGCCGGGGTGAATGCCCATCTCATAGCCGGTGACATAGCCAGGCTGTCAGCGCCAGTAGAAGAGGGCTTGTATCGTATTGCGCAGGAGGCTTTGAACAATGCCCTTAAGCATGCCAGGGCAAGTTCGGTGACGGTTCGCATCCAACCCGTTAATAAACAAATTGAGCTGCAAGTGGAGGACAATGGCATCGGCTTTGATCTGGATGCGGTTGACTGTCACCAGGGCATGGGGCTGACCAGTATGCGCGAACGCGCAAGACGCCTCGGAGGTACATTGCATATACAAACATCTCCAAACAAGGGCACCCGGGTCAGCGTTCGTGTGAAAGCAGACTGAAATTGGAAGTATTTGCCAGGAGGCGACCATGTCAGTGAACAAGGCAATTCGTGTTTTCATTGCCGACGACCACATTGTCGTGCGTGAAGGGCTGCGCGCTTTGATCGGTACGGAACCCGATATCGAGATCGTCGGTGAGGCGGCCGATGGTAGGGAGGCAGTTGCAGGTATCCGGGCGTTGCAACCCGATGTAACCCTCCTCGACCTGGTCATGCCTCATAAAAACGGGCTCGATGTAATTGTTGAGGTCACTCAGGACAATCCCCGGGCACGGATTCTTGTCCTCACCGGTTTTTCCGACGATGACAAAGTCTTTCCGGCAATCAAAGCTGGAGCGCTTGGTTACCTGCTGAAGGATTCCTCTCCCCAGGAACTCATCCAGGCCATACACGATATCTACCATGGCGAGTCGTCCCTCGACCCAACAATTGCTCTCAAATTGCTTAGAGAATTCAAACAACCTTCTGACCAGTCTCCCGTACAGGAGTCTCTCACCGAGCGTGAGACAAAGGTCCTCAGTTTTGTATCGCACGGCCTGACCAACCAGGAGATTGCAGATGCTTTGGGAATCAGCGAAAGGACCGTCCGCACTCACGTCGGAAACATCTTGAGCAAATTACACCTGGCGAATCGCACCCAGGCAGCGTTGTATGCGCTCCGCAAAGGATTGACATCCCTGGATTCCAATCAATAACACATACGTCATTTGTCGTAGCTCCCTCGGTCGTATGACGGAGAAGATTTCATTCTGGCAACGTTATTATTGGCTGAATGGAATCTTTCTTTTGACTGATGCAGGCGGACTTCTAAATTGATATACTACATTCAACCCCATGATTCAATGGGAATCCATGAATCGACAAAGAAAGGATGCAGAGGCAATGTATAAACGAACTGTAGTGTACTTACTCCTGATCAGCATGCTCACACTCGTGCTGGCAGCTTGCGGAGGAGCAACGCCTGCCCCAGAGCCGGCGACGCAACCGCCGGCGACGCAACCGCCTGCTGAGTTGAAACCTGTGCGCATCGCATTGTTTCATCCAGTGCTGGGCAATACGTATACCAAAGCCGTTTCAGATGGCGTTATGGAGGCAGCCAAACGGATGGGAGCGACCGTCGATAGCTTTGGCGCAGACCCAGCTTTCGATGCTGTTGCCCAGTCACGTCAAATCCAGGACGCGATAGTGTCGAATAAGTACGATGTCTTCATCATCTATGCCTGTGACGGGAATGCTGTCGTAATGGATGTCGAAGATGCCATTGTAGCAGGCATTAAAGTGGTCGCAATCGATGTCGTCATTGGGCCAGATGCCAGAACTTATGAGCCATACGGCGGGATTGTCTCTTACATCGGCCGCACGGGCATCGACCACGGGACTTTCTTGGGACAGATGATCGTCCAAGCCTGCGATACGGTGGCGACAAAGCCTTGTAAAGTTGGTTACTTGATTGGCGCTCAAGCGCTGACGATCGATCAAGACCGGGTCGAGGCCATTAACAATGTGCTCGCGGATCACCCTGACATTGAGATCGTCGCCAGTCAGGAAGCTTGGTATCTACAAGACAAGGGCTACGAAGTGGCGACGAACATGCTTCAGGCACATCCAGACATCAACGTCTTTGCCACCTCGGGCGACCAGATGATGTTGGGGGCTGAGCAGGCCGTCGAGGATGCTGGATTGACAGGAAAGGTTCTCCTTCTGGGCAACGGGACCAGCCAACAAGGCTACGATGCAATCAAAGAAGGCCGTTTCTGGGCTAACTATGCGGATATCCCTTACACGATGGGCCAGATTGCAGGTGAGATTGCTATCAAGGCTGTACGCGGCGAGGAAGTGCCCCGGATTGTGAAGAATGACGAACAGAAACCGCCTCTGCCGCCAGATGGTCCGATTATCACAAAAGACAATGTTGACCAGTACAAACCCCAATGGTGATACTTTGAGCCAGGGACGTGAGGGTGAGGACAATGTGTGTCCCTCACCCCCATGTTGAAATCCGTGGCATCAGCAAGCGTTTTGGCGGTGCACAAGCGCTTGCTGATATTCATCTCACCATTGAACGCGGAACGGTTCATGCTCTTGTCGGTGAGAATGGCGCGGGTAAATCTACTCTGGGAAAAATCATTAGCGGAGTCATCCAACCAGATAGCGGTGAGCTAATCGTAGAAGGACGCCCAGTTCGTTTTGCATCTCCACGCGAAGCCCTGGAAGGCGGCATCGCGATGATCCAGCAGGAGATCGCGCTGGTGCCCAAGTTGACTGTTCTCAAGAATGTATTCCTTGGTATTGAGACCAATCATGGCGGGGTTTTACAGGAACGGGATACTCGGAGGCGTTTTGATGAACTTAACCACCGCACCGGTTTTGATCTTCCGGCTGACCGCCTTGTGTCCAGCCTGAGTATTGCCGAACAGAAGAAAGTCGAGATCCTGAAGGCAATTGCCAGGAATGCCCAATTACTGGTGATGGACGAACCGACGGCAGCATTGCCGGACGATGAAGCGGCCAAACTGATGGAGATCGTCCGGAGTCTGCGGAAGGCGGGAACTACAATCGTGTATGTGTCACACTTCCTGAAGGAAGTGCTGAGCGTCGCGGATGACATTACGGTCCTGCGCAACAGCCAATTCATCCAAACTACTTCGGCGAAGGATGAATCTCCTGAAAGCCTGGTGGTAGCCATGCTTGGCCGCGCCATATCCATGACTTTTCCTCCAAAAACATTTCATCAGGCTGACGCACCAGTGGTCTTCTCTGTTGAGGCGCTCTCACGGGGAGAGATCATAAAAGATATTACGTTCAATATTCGGGCGGGCGAAATTGTCGGCTTGGCCGGCCTGGTGGGAAGCGGGCGGTCGGAGGTGGCGCGGGCAATATTCGGCGCAGACCGCAAAAGCTCTGGCATCCTGAAAATCGATGGAAAGGAAGTTCAGATCAACGATCCGGGAGATGCTGTAGCGGCGGGCATTGCCTTCCTGCCAGAGAGCCGAAAAACTCAAGGATTGTTGATGCGTTTGCCAATTGGTCATAATGTCACGCTTCCGCATCTGAAATCAATTAGCCGAGGGCAGGTTATTCAAGAGGGCAAGGAGATTCGTCAAACTACGCGTTTATTGCAGGAACTAGACGTCAGGCCACCACAACCCCGAGAACGAGTTGACAGCCTGTCTGGAGGCAATCAACAAAAGGTTCTATTTGGTAAATGGTTGTTTCAGCGCCCGCGGCTGTTGATTGCTGATGAACCCACGCACGGTGTCGACGTGGGGGCCAAACTGGCGATCTACCAATTGATCACGTCGTTAACCAAAGAAGGTTTGGCTGTTCTTTTGATTTCATCCGAATTAGAAGAGGTGATGGGATTGGCCCATCGTGTGCTGGTCATACGACAGGGCAGGATTGTTGCAGAATTTAAAGACAGTCTGGATGGACAATCTTCCTTGACTGAGGATGTGATCATGCGTGCTGCCTTTGCTGCGGAGTAAAAAACCAATACAGACAACATAAAGTCTACCCCGCCTAACAAGAAGATGTCTAATTCTAACAAGAAGATGTCTGATTTTTTACGCACTAAATTTGGTGCTTTACGCCAATATGGTATTATTTTTGCCTTTGTCGCCGTGTTTACTATTCTCAGCTCCATGACGGATGCCTTCGCCACAAAGCGAAACATGCTCAATGTCCTTGACCAGGCTTCCCAGGTAGGCCTTGCTTCCTTAGGTGCTACTGTGACCATTATTGGTGGCGGCTTTGATCTCTCTTTGGGCTCGGTTTATGCTGCATCGGGTGCAACAGCCGCAATTATCGCCAAGGCTGGTTACCCAGAACTTGGATTGGCAACAGGTATGCTTCTGGGTTTACTACTTGGGTTCATCAACGGCTTAATTATTACAAAGTTCCGCGTCAATTCGTTTGTAGCTACGCTCGCCTCGGGCCTTGTCATTCGCGGCATTGCTTATGTGCTGACCGATGGGTTGCTTATCCAGGTCAAGGATGAAAGATTTGCTGCTCTCGGACGCGGGTATCTCCTGGATGCAAAAATCCCGGTCTATTTCTTCTTCGGGTTTGCAGTCCTGGTCTGGTTCCTGCTCTCCCGTACGACCTTCGGCCGCTACGTGTATGCCATCGGTGGAAATGAAGAGGCCGCACGTTTGTCGGGAGTGCGAACCGACCTGGTCCGTACTTTGACTTTTGCGATCAGCGGCTTGAGCGCCGGCATCGCCGGCGTGATTGGCGCATCACGTATCTCCACCGGGCAGGCGAACGTTGGCGACCCCATCACACTGAGTGCCATTGCGGCTGTCGTCATTGGCGGGACCAGCATTGTCGGCGGGGAGGGGGCTGTCTGGCGCACCATCTTCGGCGTTATGCTGCTCCAACTCATTTCCAACGGAATGAACATTAATGCCGTCCCGCCTTTCTACCAACTGATCGTGCAGGGTGCCGTCATCTTGTTCGCTGTCACACTGGATGCTATCCGGCAACGGAGAGCATAAAGCGAAACCCGCACGAGTGAACGGGTGGGAGCAGACTTCGGAGTCAGGAAAGATGATCAGACTGACCGTTTTGTATAACTTATCGGCTGGCGTGAGCGAGGAAGAATTTGTAAAATGGCGCTTGACGGAACACCAGCGTAGCAATTTAGCGATCGACGGCGTCATTCGGACTGACTTTTCACGTGTAAATGCCGCTTGGCCGGAGGACACTGAGCCAACTTACCGGTTTATTACCACCCTGGATTGGCCGGATTGGCAAAGTTTTCAGAAAGGGTTCTACGCTCCCGAGGTACAGGCCAGCATGAATAAAAACCTTCAGAAACTCGACAACCCTGTGTTTCTGATCAGCGAAATCCTCGTCAACGAGATAAAACATGAAACCAATGTCAGTACAACGTCTTGAGCAAGTACGCAAACAACTCAATGCCCAAAAGATCGACTGCCTGGCTTTGATACCGGGATTCAACCTGCGGTATCTGACCGGGTTGGATTTTATGCTTTTGGAACGGCCATTCATTATGTTCATCTCGGCCGAGGCGTCGCTCGAACCGGTGCTGGTCATCCCCGAACTGGAAGCCGCAAACTGGCGGCACGCAGCGCCCTTGCAGGCGCGCCTGTTTCCCTGGTCCGACAGGTCCGGCCCGGAGGGGGCGATGCGCCAGGCAGCATCTGCGCTCAAAGGGGTGGAAACACTGGGGGTCGAATATTTGCGGATGCGCGTGTTAGAGCATGAACTGGTGGGCCGTTTTTTGCCCGGTGTGCGGATCGTGAAGGGAGAACCGGCTTTGAACCCCCTGCGCCTGCACAAGGATGCCGCAGAGATCGCCTCGCACCGCAAAGCTGCCCGGATCTGTGAAGCGGCGTTGGAAGATGTGCTTTCAACGTTGTCAGCGGGCGAAGCAACAGAACGCCAGATCTGCAACCGGCTCGCCAGCGCCGTCCTGAACCTCGGCGGCGAGGTTACATCTATCGAGCCGCTGGTGTTGAGCGGACCCAATTCCGCTTCGCCCCACGGCCGGGCCGGCGAACGGCAGGTAGGGAGGGGGGATATCCTGCTTTTCGATTTCGTCACGACGGTGGACGGTTATTACGCCGATCTCTCGCGCACCTTCGTGGTTGCCGGGCAGCCGGATGAAAAGTTGCGGGCAATGTATTCGGCTGTAAAAGCGGCCAACGAGGCCGGCCGTGCGACGGTGCGCCCGGGCGCGACCTGCCAGGATGTCGACCGTGCGGCGCGTCAAGTTTTGGTAGACGCTGGCTTAGGCCCTAATTTTATTCACCGCACAGGGCATGGGTTAGGCCTGGATGTCCATGAAGAGCCGTGGATCGTGGAGGGGAACGAGATGCGCCTGGAGGAGGGGATGGTGTTTACCATCGAACCTGGAGCATACTTGGACGGGTGGGGCGGTGTGCGTATCGAGGACGATATAGTGGTGACCAAGGATGGCTGTGAGAGCCTTACTACCTTCAGTCGAGAATTACGGGTAATTGGAGAAGCATAAATTTAAACCCAGATATTAGACTTGTTGCACAATACCTGATGTTGTAAAATTAAGCTACTCGACAAGCCAAGCCACGGAATAGCCAATGATCACCTGCGAGAAATTGGAGAAGAAACCACGCGTTTTCAAGAGTATAACCGGTATCACGCTTGCTGAATTCGAGGAGCTGTATCAAAAATTTGCTCCTAAATGGGACCGGGCTGAACAGAAACGTTTGAACCATCCTAACCGTCAACGTGCCATTGGAGCTGGACACCCTTACACGCTGGCCTTAAATGAGATGTTGTTGCTGACCCTGGTTTGGTTGCGTCTCTACTTGAGTTTGGAGGCCTTAAGTTTTCTTTTTGGAATTGACAAAGCAACTGCCAGTCGCAATACTCGGCGTGTGCTATCGGTACTACGTCAGTTGGGAGATGCAACTTTGGGCTGGCCCAACCCTCCAAAACGTGGCGAGGGCAAAAGCCTTGAGCAAGTTCTACAAGATTACCCTGACCTGCTGGCGATTATTGACGCCACTGAACAGCCGATTGAGCGTCCCGCTGACAGTGCAAAACAGAAGGCGCATTACTCTGGCAAAAAGAAGCGACATACGCGCAAAACACAAATCATCGTCAATGAACACGGAGAAATACGCGATGTCAGTTCATCCACACCGGGCTCGGTGCATGATTTGGAACTCTTCCGTCAGTCCGGATCGTCCGAGATAATTCCCGAAGAAGTCACTGCTGGAGGGGATGCTGGCTATCAAGGTTTGCATGACGAGTTGCCTAACCATAGCGTTTTTGTTCCTCACAAAGCCACGCGCAATCATCCTCTGATGGAAGATCAAAAACTGGCAAATCGAGAGTTGTCCAGCATACGAATTGTGGTTGAAAATACTTTAGCCGAACTCAAACATTTCAAAGTCCTGGCCGACCGTTTTCGGCATAACCTGGACATTTATGACGATACTTTTCGTTCCGTTGTTGCCCTTGTAAATCCGCGTATCGCGCGGCGGGTGGCAGCAACAACATAAAGATTGCGACCGTATCAAGATGGTCTAAACGCACTCATATGACTATTGTGCAACAACTCTATTGTTAGATTGCCTCGAGCGAGAAGTAATGACAAGAGAAGAAAGTTGAATCCTCATATTACTGGCACCATTTTTGACATCCGGAAATACTCCATCCACGACGGCCCCGGCATTCGCACGACAGTTTTTTTCAAAGGTTGCCCGCTGCGTTGCTGGTGGTGTCACAATCCGGAAGGTCAGGCTGCGGAGATTGAGGTGATCTTCCGCGA
>Ga0180009_10006533_pt1 | contig 12204 bp, 10 predicted proteins | sample OS_PC_MetaG_FD_123537 | JGI IMG/M metagenome (GOLD analysis project Ga0180009, IMG submission 123537) | Groundwater microbial communities from the Aspo Hard Rock Laboratory (HRL) deep subsurface site, Sweden - OS_PC_MetaG | ecosystem: Environmental > Aquatic > Deep subsurface > Groundwater...
CGAACCACGCGACTGAATTGTCGTCGCTTCTTGGGAACCAGTAATATAAATCTCCAGACTTAACACTCTTATTTGGTAATCCCTGACTTGTGTGATTACTTTCTAAATAATCTTCGAGTGAAATTCCAGGGGTTTTGTCTTTCATTAAAGTTTCTTTGTCAAGGACTTCCAAATTTTTTGGAATTAAATTCCCGTTTGAATCTAAAACATGATTATAATTAATATGCAAAACTCCATTTTTAACCTTAAAGTCAGCGTCAAGCCATTCTGCTCTCCAAGGACTTTTTAATTTAGTTATCTCATTGTACACATTTTCCTCATTAATTTTTGCATATTTTAAGAATTCAACAAACTCATATGGGGTGAGCATTTTTTCTCCTTCTTTTTGAAGCAACTTATGTGCTTCAAACCAGTTTTTCCTGTGAAATTTCTTTTCCTTTGCAACATAAAGGTTTATTGAAGGAACGTAAACAAACCCTTCCATATTCTGATTTTCAATAAAATCTTTCTCTAAAGAGTAATCTAAATCAAAAGAATCAATTATTTTTGCTATTCGATTCTTGTCTTTCTCGCGCACGTATATTGCTGGTGCCATGCCAATTTTAGAGTTTCTAACTTTAAAAGGTTTTCGAATTTGGTGTAACTATGAAGTTTAAACAATATGCCTTCCTTTGCAGGGAATTTTAAACTTTCTTGGTTTTTTATAAAAAACGAGCATTTCTTTATTTCTCAAAAAATCCTTAAATTTCCAGTTTCTGTTAAAATCCCTGTAAGACTCCAAAAGGTGAATCCCATTGTGAATTCTTACCCTTCCATTAACATATCTTCTTCCGGGGTCAAAAATTAAAAAGAATTTTTCTTTTTTGAAATGTCCATAAGGAACCACATAGTGCCCATCATCATTTTTGTAGCTTCCTCCCCTTTTCCAGGACCGGTGCAAAACAACAGTTCCCCCCGCATCAAGAATTTTTGAAATGGTTTTTATGTCTGAATGATTTGAAATAAAAAGTCCTAAATTGTAATACCTCGCAAAGTTTATCCAATGCAAAGTATCTATTCCGTTTTCTTCGACATTATAATGTTTATCATATTTTGAAGAAGTTTTATTTTGGTTGTAGAGTTTCATTAGTTTCCTTGAAAATTTCTCTTCAGAAAATTCAATCCCCCTTAATTTTTTTAAAACAATTCTTCCTGCGCTGTTTCCGCAATGGTCTTCCTTTTCCATTCCCTTTCCATAAAAAATTGTGGGAACAAGGTTGTTATTTGTTAAGAGCATTTTATTTTTTGTTAAAGTTTAATTATAAAAAATAAATTTATCGTCGGTTTATAAACTTTTCACCCTCGGTAAAAGTAGCAACAGGAAAAAGGAGGTCCTAAAGACTTCCAAAGGCAAATCCCAAAAAAATGGGGGAATTAGACCTTAAAAAGCCAAAAAAGGAGTTTCCCACTCAAAACTCCTCACTCAACTTTATAACCCCCTTTCCATTATTTAAAAAATGGAATTTTTAAAAAATTTGACCCCCCGAAAATACCAGGAAGAAATTTTTAAAACATGTGTAGAAAAAAACTGCCTCGTGGTCCTGCCCACCGGAATAGGAAAAACTCTTGTTGCCTTAATGGTTGCGATAAAAAGGATGCAAAATTTTCCCGGCGAAAAAGTATTGTTCCTTGCCCCCACAAGACCCCTTGCAGAACAGCATCTTCTTTATTTCAAAAAAAACCTTCCGGATCTTTTTGGTTCACTTGAACTTTTCACAGGAAGCGTGCACGCCAAAAAAAGGAAAAAAATCTGGGAAACGGCGGACATAATTTTTTCAACCCCTCAATGCATTGCAAATGACCTTAAAAAAAGATTGTATTCTCTAAATGAAGTATGCCTTTTAATTGAAGACGAGGCTCACCGGTGCACAAAAAACTATGACTACACTTTTGTTGCAAAAAAGTATATGGAAAGTTCAAATAATCCAAGAATCATCGGACTAACAGCCTCCCCAGGAAGCGATGCCGGAAAAATAAAGGAAATATGTAAAAATCTTTCAATTGAAGAGGTGGAACTTAGAACAAGAGATTCTCCGGATGTAAAAATATACCTTCAGGAACTTCAGTTCGAAAAAAGAGAGGTTGAATTGACTAAAGAAATAAAAGAAATTAAAAACATCCTTCAAAGAATATATGAAGAATACGTCGATGAATTGAGGATAAAAAATTTCTTTTTTGGCCCTTCAAATAAAATAGCCCTTATAGAACTTCAGAAAAAACTTGGAAGCCAGTTATCAAGAAACTTTTCCAGCCCCTCAAGCTATTTTGCAATCTCACTCGTTGCACAGGCAATAAAAATTTCTCATGCACTTGAACTTCTTGAAACTCAAACAATTGAAAGCTTTCACAAGTATCAAAAAAACATATTGAATCAGGCCGAAAAAAGGCAATCAAAGGGAGTTATAAGGCTTGCAAAAAGAGAGGACTTTATTTTGGCATATGACAAAACAAGATTCTTAATTCAAAAAGGAGAAGAGCATCCAAAAATCAAAGAGATAATTAAAGTTGTAAGGGACGAAGGGAAAAATAAAAACAACCTAAAAACAATCATCTTTACCCAGTTCAGAGATACGGCAAATCTTGTTTCAAAGAGTATAAACAATCTCAAGGGAATAAAATCCAAAGTATTTGTAGGCCAGGCTAAAAAAGACGGGGGCGGACTCTCGCAGAAGGAGCAAAAAAAGATAATTGAAGAGTTTTCAAACGGAGAGACCAATGTTATCTGTGCAACCTCTATTGGGGAAGAGGGCCTGGACATTCCCGAGGTGGATTTGGTAATTTTTTACGAACCCGTTTCTTCTGCAATCAGGTCAATCCAACGCCGTGGAAGAACGGCACGCCTGAGCAAAGGAAAATTAATAATCCTTATCACAAAAGACACAAAAGATGAATTTGCCTATTATGCCTCACGTTCCCGCGAAAAGAAAATGCAAAAGTCAATTGAAAAGATAAAAAAAGAATTGTTTGAATCCAAAAAACCCATTCAAAGAAAATTATTTTAAAAAAACCCTTAATTTTTAGGGAGAAGAGTCTTCTTTTGATTATGTTCTTTCCCATAAATCTTTATTAAATAGAAAAAATTTTAATGAAAATAAAATGGTGAAAATAACTATTTCTGGGCTGCCAGGTTCAGGAAAAACCACTGTGGCAAAAACAATTTCCAAAATTTTTAATTGCAAAAAAATTTTGATAGGGGACCTGCGAGGAGAAATTGCAAAAGAAAGAGGAATTACAATTGACGAACTAAATGAAATAGGGAAAACAGAAGATTGGGTTCACAAAAGGGCGGATGAGAGAACCATTGAAATAGGAAAAAAAGAAGGAAATTTTCTTGTGGAGGGCTGGCTCGCTTACCATTTCATACCTTACTCATTTAAAATTTTTTTAAAAGTTGATGACAAAATTGCAGCAAAAAGAATTTTTAAAGATCAGAGGGAGGATGAAAAAAAATGTAAAACTGTTTCTGAAGTAAGAAGCATGTTGAAAAAAAGGCTAAATACCACAAGGAACCAATTCCTAAAATATTATGGAGTTAATTTTTTAGACAAAAAAAACTATAACCTCATAATTGACACCTCAAAACTCGCCCCTGAGGAAGTTATTGGAATAATTTTAACATCACTCAACAACCTAAAAAATTTTAAACACAACTCTTCTTTTTTCAAAAGAATGTACGACATATTCAGCAAAAAAGAAACTCTAAAAAAAGATGTAGGACCAAAAGAGATCGTTGAAGTTGACTTTCGGGAAAAAAACTCCCTCCTTCCCTCAGAGTTAATAAAAAATGGGCTGTCTATTGAATTTAAAGAGTTAAAAGTTGCCGACTATATTGTAAAGGGGGTTGCCATTGAAAGAAAAGCTTCAAAAGACTTTTTTTCATCAATCTTTGATAAAAGAATCTTTTCTCAAATGGAAGAGTTAACCCAATATGAACAAAAAATACTCATAATCGAGGGAAATATAAAAGAAGAGGGAAGGATTCATGAAAATGCTCTCAGAGGAATTTTACTTTCAATTGCAATAAAATATGGGGTTCCCATAATTTTTTCAAAAGATGAGGAAGAAACCGCAAAATATATCTCACTTATTGCAAAAAAACAAAAAAGCGCCCCCCAGATAAAAGCTACAAAAAAGGGACTTTCTCCTGTCGAAGAACTTCTTTTTATTCTTGAATCTTTTCCAGGAATAGGGCCTTCAAAAGCAAAAAAACTTTTAAATAAATTCAAAACACTAAAAAAGGTTTTAACTTCTCCTGAAAAACAATTAAAACCAATTCTTGGGAAGAATTCAGGAGGTTTCAAAGAAATTGTCGGGAGAAAATATTACCAAAAATAAATACCACATTGGAATAAGGTTAAGAGGATTTTCAAGGAGATTTCTAAAAGAAAAAAGAAATTTTTTTGACGTTGAAGAAGAAAGATATGTCCCCCATATAACTCTTATAAGACCTTTCCACACCAAAAACGAAAAAGAGGTTTCGGAGATTTTTGAAAAGACATGTAGTGAACAAAAAGAGCCAATGAAATTCAATTTGGGAGATTTTGATATTTTTGACCTGTTCGGGGATGAAGAAAAGGTGGTTTATATAAAGGTTAATTCAGACAAAAACATGAATCTCTTTGTGGATTCCCTTGAAAAAAATCTTGAAAACAAAATTAGATATGAAGGAGAAAAGATTTCTAAAAAAAGAATCTTGCATGTAACCGCTTATATTGGAAAAGATTACAAGAAAATTATAGATTTTACAAACGAAAAAAATTCTGCAATATACCAATATCTTTTACGTACATATCTTTTAAAAAACAAAAAAATTCTTTTTGAGTATGATTTCTTCCTCAAAGACCTCTTGTCAAGGGAAGAAGCGCTTGATAAAAAAATTTTCAAAAAAACAATTGAAGAATTCACAAGAAAAACCGGATTAACCTCGGGAAAAATTAATTTTATGAATTTAATCCAAAATCCCTGAAAGTTTCATCGCCCTCAAAAGCCGCGTCATTCCTATTCCTCCACCAAACCTAGGAACCATTTTCAATGAAAGGTACTCTTCAAGCTCTTTTGTGACTCTCTCTTTTCCAAACAGATCAAAAAGAAGATTTGAATAACCTCCGTCGGAGATTGTAAAAAAACTTTTTTTCATTTCCTCAACATTGCATGACCTTTCGGCACTTCCAATTGTTTCCATTCCACATAAAATAACATCGACTTTTTTAAAAATTCCTCCTCCTGCATGCTTCATATTCCAAAAAGGACTTGTTCTTTCAGGGAATTTTTCAAGAAAAATAACTTCCCCTCTTGACTTCCAAAGCTTCTCTTCATCTTTTGATTCTAAAATTTCAACCTTATGTTCCTTGCAAACTTTTTCATAATCAACACTTAATGAATTTTTAAAGCCAAGAAAACTAAGAAGTTCTTTTTCAAGTTTTTTTAACAAATTAATATCCCCCCAGGATTCAAATTCAAACATCGGAAAAACCAGATTGTGCCTCCCAGGAATTGGACTTGGTTCATTTCTGTAACTTATTGTAATACAAAAAACCCCCGAAAATTCCGGATTTTTTAAAAGTTCAATTTCAAGCCACATTTGTCCTGTTTGGGGAAGAGGCCACAATTTTCCTCCGATTTCAAAATGAGAAACGGTTTTTGGATCCTCACAAGCCGCAAGTATTGAAGTCCTTGTCTGAGAAGGAACCTCAATAAAATTCTTAGATCTGAAAAAATCTCTTAAACGTCCGACAAGAAAGTCATAATCTTTTGCGCTTATCACTTCCTCCATTAAAATAGAAAAAATTAAAATAACTACTTAAACATATATATTATAAAATATATATTACACAAGATAAAAGATATATAAAACAAAAAACACTTTTTCATGTATATTTTTAATTTAAATGTATGACTCTCACACAAGAAGCCAAAAATAAAGCAAGCCCAAAAGAATTATTATTGAGGCACCAACAATAATTTTGATCAACCATTCCTTACGAAGATCCTTTCTTTCTTCTTCCTTCCTGATTTCAGCTCCCTGAACCTCCCCGTATTCAAATTCCTGCTGTTTTCTTAAAAGATTTTTTTTGTCTTCATTCAGTTCCCTCTTTTCTTCAAAAACAGATTTGACATCCTGCTCCGAGTCTTCTTTAGAAAAGTCGGGTTTCCCATTATTTTCTTTGTTTGCCATATTTCAATGGGGAATCAAAAGATTATAAATCTTTTTCGGAAAAAATAATATAGTTTTCTCCCCCTAAATCAAATTCTTCAACCAAATTGAAATTATCAGAAATAAAATCACGAATCCATTTTCGGTTCGCAAAAAACTTCTTTTTGCTCTGAATGCTCCTGGTTGCAAAACTTAAAACCACTTTATCCACCAAAGGAGTAAGATGAGTCAGAAATTTTTTAGAATAATTTCTTTCAAGCACTTCCAAACTATCAATTACTTTAAAAAGAAAAACAATTTTTGTTCCCTTTCCTTTTTTAACAATTTCATCTATTTTATTTATATCAAAGAGACTTTCATGAAAAAAAGAAACCTTCTTGGAATTTTTAAAAAAACTTTTTTGAAGATCTACAAGTTGCCCGACTGCCTCAACACCAACATACTCTACATTAAAACCCTCTTTTTTAAAAAAAGGAAAACTAAATCCGTTTATCCCGCAACCCAAATCATAAATTTTAATTTTTTCCCCAGAGTTCCCAATTATCTTTCTGTAAAGTTCGGAATAATAAGGAAACCTTTCCCTTGTTGAAAGATGTTTTTTCAAAAACCAATAAAAATTTTTTCTTTTTATTTTCAAAAGCTTATTTGATAAAAAGACTGTGTATATTTTCCTCAGGAGGTCACGAGTCATTTTTATTTTCTCCTCATCAGTCCTAAAAGGAGTATTAATTTTTTCAAAAACCAGTTCAACATCTTTTTCCGGAAGCATAGAAAATTCCTTTTTTTGTTTGATTTTTTTTATTAATTCTTCTTCCATAAACTTATAAAATTTGCAAAGTTTATTAGATTATGCCAATAAATGTAAATGACCCTGAATACTTAAAAGCGGAACTTGAATATTCAGATACGAAAAACCCCGAGGAAAAACTTTCGGCGCTAAACAAAATGATTTCCCATGCTCCAAAGCATAAAGGGGGGGAAAACTTAAGGCAGCAATTAACACAAAGAAGAAAGAAACTGGAAGGGGAAATTGAAAAAAAGAAGAAAAAAGGAAAATCAGGAAAACAAGGAATAAAAAAAGGGGAAATGCAGGCAGTAATAATCGGAAAAACAAATTCAGGAAAATCCTCCCTTCTAAAAAAATTAACCAACTCGGACCCAAAAATTTCGCCGGTTCAATTTACCACCAAAGAACCTACTGTGGGAATTATGAATTATAAAGATTCACCAATCCAAATTATTGAGATTCCGGCCATTGAGGGAGAAAATTTTGAAAGAGGGGTTGTACACACGGCAGACACGCTTGTAATTCTTATAAAAAATTTTGAAGAACTACTGGAAATAACTAAAAAAATTCCCCCTCATCAAGGAAAAGAAATAGTTGTGGTAACTAAATCGGATTTGCTCACTCCTGAAGAAAAAAGGAAACTTTTTGCAAAGATGCAAAGCAAAAAGTATAATTTTGAAATAATTTCCACCCTCCCTTCCCTCCACGAAGACAACATCGAAGAACTGAAAAAGAAAATTTTTGACTCTTTTGATGTTTTAAGAATTTTCACAAAAGAGCCTGGAAAAAATCCTGAAAAAAGGCCAATGATATTAAAACCCAATTCAAATGTGAGAGATGTTGCTGAAAAAATCCTTAAGGGGCTATCAAAAAAAATTGTTGAAACAAAAATTTGGGGGCCTTCTTCAAAATTTGGAGGGCAGGTTGTGGGATTAAACCACAAAATAAAAGATTTGGACACAATAGAATTTAAAACAAGATAATTGAAACGCAAAAATTGCTCTCACTTTTTATAAAATTCCGGATAAGCTTCCTTGTGCAGTTTTTTTATTGTTTTGCTTTCTCTAAAATTTTTTAATAACAAATTTATTTCTCTAGCAACAGAATTTTTCAAGTCAAGAGGATGAACCTCCTTGGCCTTAAAACCCTCTTCAAGAGAAAAATAATTCTTGTAAATTTTATTCCCTCCAAACTTTTCCGGTCGCTCAATAACAAATTCACTCTTCACCCCAAAAACCAAATATTTCACCAAAGCCATTATTCCATTATCCGGATTTCCCGAAATACATTCGGCTTTATTCATTTTTCTCCTAACGGTTTCTTCGTCATCCATTAAATCTATTTTTGTTCCTTCAAGGCTTGAGCTCATTTTTTCACCCATAAGCCCGCGAATAATGGGGTTCATTAGTTCAATTCTTCTTTTATATCCAATTTTGGGAAGGAATTCTCTTGCGTAAACCATTATCTTTCTCTGATCCATCCCAGCAAACTGTGCATCAACTTTTAGATACTCCTCATCAAGTGCCTGCATCAGAGGATAAATCAGACCAGAGAGTTTAATGATTTCCCCCGACGCACTTTTTATTCCCTCCGATGCCGCTTTATTGGAATCATGCAAACTCGTAACCGTGCTTAATTTTAACAAGTCTTCAAAATAATTTTTATCCAGTTGTAACTCCGAACCTTTTACAAACTCGGGTTTTTTCATGTCAACCCCTATCGTTTTTAAAATTAATTCAATTGCATTCTTGTAATATTTAACCCTTTTATTTAGCTCTTCCCAGGGAACGCTATCAAGAGCTGCATGTAAATCTGCAATTAAAATTTTAACCTTTATGCCGGCCCTTAAAAAATCTGCAACTTTCATCATTGGAAAAAAATATGCAATTGAAATGCTTCCGGTTGGCATGGTTCCCCAATAAAAAGAAACCTGCTTTTTGGATTTAATTAATTTTTTCAGTTCTTCCTCTCCCAAAATTTCCTGCGTGTTTCTCTTAATTAAATCAAACTTTTCCTTGGCATCCATATAAACAAATATAGAAACTTATTATTAAATGTTTCTGGAAAAAAACAAAATTAATTTTAATGCCCTTTCATTGCACCACACAAAAATGTAGATAAACCTTTATGAATAAAAAAACACAAAAAAAATTGTCTGTTTTTAACAGACTCTCTCCAACTTCGGTTGGTTAGGAAAGGCGGCTTCATGCCGGCTAATGAGTTGGCTTTTTACAACCGGCTCCGAGCGGGGCCATGCTTTCAAAAGTTTTTGGCCCCGCTCCAAAAATGAATCTTTATCACATAAAAAAATTTAAAGAATGATTTTTTCAAGAAAACCATGCTTATTGAATTGCTGCTTTGTCTTCTTGCAGGAATTTTAATTGGAACCTTAACAGGTCTCACCCCCGGAATTCACATTAACCTTATTTCAGGAATAATCCTCGCAATTTCCTTTTCAAGCTTTAATCCGGTTTATCTTGTGGTTTTCATTTCCTCTATGGCAATAACCCATACTTTTGTTGATTTTATCCCCTCCGTTTTTCTTGGTTGCCCTGACACGGACACTGAGCTCTCAATCCTCCCCGGGCACAACCTTCTAAAAAATAAAAAAGGATATGAAGCGGTATATTTGTCAAATGTAGGAAGTTTGCTTGCAGTTTTTGTTTTGATAGTAATCTTGGTTCCTTCAATTTTTATAATCCAAAATCTGAATCCATTTATAAGTTTAATAATTCCTTATCTTTTAATTGGGGTTTCCATGATTGTTGTTCTAACTGAAAGGAAAAAATCCCTTGCCCTTTTTGTGCTTCTACTGACTGGATTTTTAGGATATTCAATTAATTCATTTGATTTAACTCAACCCCTCCTTCCCCTTTTAACCGGGCTCTTTGGAGCATCAAATATAATTATTTCTATAAAAAATAAAACAAAAATCCCGGAGCAAGAAATTACAAAAACCAAGGTAAACATAAAAAAGCCCCTTCTTGGAGCTCTTCTTTCAGCCCCGTTTTGCAGCTTTCTTCCGGGAGTTGGTTCAGGTCAAGCAGCAGTGATTGGAAACTCCTTTGTAAAAAATGACCAAAAACAATTTATTGTCCTTTTAGGAATTGTAAACACCCTTGTTATGGGATTTTCATTTATTTCACTTTACGTTCTCGGAAGGACAAGAACAGGAACTGCACAGGCCATAAAAGAGGTTATAGGAAATCCCGGTACAAATTATCTTATTTTAATTATTGCTGTTGTTTTTATCTCAGGGATAATTGCTTTTTATTGGACAGACACCCTTTCAAAATTCTTTGCACTAAAATTTAAAAAAATAAATTACAAAATTCTTTCATATTCTACTCTTTTGGTTTTGATTATTGTTGTGTTTTTAGTTTCTGGGGTTGCAGGCTTTTTCCTGTTAATTATCTCAACCCTTACCGGAATTTATTGTATAAGCTTGGGGGTAAAAAGAACCAACATGATGGGCTGTCTCATTATTCCAACCATACTATTTTATTTTGGGTTATTATAAAAAATTATTCAAAACCACTGTTCTAATTTTTCCTGCTTTTCTTTTTCCCTTCCAAAAATACTTTCAATATATCCTTTTACTAAATTTAAATTCTGTTGCAAATAAGGGCTTAAATTATATTTTTTTGCAAGGGAAAGTGCAGGTTCAAGATATTTCTTTATTCCCCCCTCATGAATTGTGAAAATTATTTTTCCGTCACAAGAAACACATTTTCCATCCAAAGGAGGGCGCCTCATTATTTCATTGCATTTTACACAGCGAAATTCCTGTTGAGAAAATTTCCTAAGGTTGCCTCTTATATCTCTTATAAAATGCCTTTCTATAACCAGCCTTGCTGTATCTGCCGTGTCCGCCGAACGCAACTTTTCAACCAAAGCCATTTGATGTCCAACTTTGTCCTCCATACTTTCTAAAAGTTTGTAAGAGGAACAAACAACTCCTTCATTTATGTTTGTTGTGTTATGAGTAAAACCCAAATTTTTGAATGGGTCTTTCCCTTCCTTGAGTACCTTCCTTATTGTGGGGAGAAAAACTTTTGAAGAATGAGCCCCCTCCTCAGCGAGAGTATAAAGTTCAAGAGGATATTCATAACCCACTTCAAAATCCAAAATCTGGTCATCTACTTCACCTGCGTCAATTTTTGAATTGAGAACCAGCGGTGCATCTTGGGTCCCTCCACGGTGACTTGGCAAAAATTTTCTTGAAAAATTTAATAGAACATCTCCCAAAAGCATTATGGATGCTTCGTCCCCGTCACAATCTCTCCTTATTGCAGCATGCATGTAGGGGCTTGCCATCAGCCCAAGGGTATTTGAAAAACCGATAAACCTGCAAACAACCCCTGCGCAATTATGAGGAGCCATACAAACCCCAAGAGTCCCAACAAGATCTTCTCTTTTCTTTGCATTATAAAAAGGAGAAAGTCCGTATAACTTAATAAGAAGTTCATCAATAAAATTGCAAATTGAAATGAAAACATCTTCCCCTTTTTCATCGGGAGTTTCGGAGGAACTTGGAATTAAAACATCGTGAGGCATTAACTCAAGAAGTTGGTTTTCACTTTCAAGGGGGTTTCCGTAAATGTCTTCATCATAACCCAATTCTTTTAATTTCAAAATGCTGGTTCCAATTTCTTCAGGTTTAAAAGAAACTAAAGGTAACTCTGTTGCATCCATTCTTATCGTCCCGTCTTTATTTACTTGCAATCCATATTTTGCCCTCAAAATTCCTTTTTCAAGACGTTCAGGAATTTTAGATTCTGAACTCATTCCTCTTACACCTTTTATTAAAGGGGGGAGGGTTTCCTGAGTCAAATTAAGCCTTTCTTTTGCCCTATCAAAATAATTTTTTATTTCTATTTTTTGGTTGCAGAAGGGAAGACCTTCTTTTTGAGAATATTCCAATTTTTGATTAAAAGATTTTTCCTTAATATCAGAAAAATAATATCTTTTTTTGGTTTTTGAATTGCATTTCTCACAACTCCTGTAAATTGTTTCCCTCTCGCAAAATTCACAATAATAAAGAGGAAAAGTGCCTCTCACAAATCCCGCCTCATATGCAGCCTCCAGGCTTCTTAACCTTCCTCCTTGGCTTCCAACGGGAAACAAAACATTTGGACTGCCCGTGAGTTTTCTCACTTTTGCTTTTTCGGGCCTCCCCATTCTTGCGCCAATAAAATCCCCTGCCTTATTTTTTATCTCAAAA
>Ga0180009_10006534_pt1 | contig 12204 bp, 1 predicted proteins | sample OS_PC_MetaG_FD_123537 | JGI IMG/M metagenome (GOLD analysis project Ga0180009, IMG submission 123537) | Groundwater microbial communities from the Aspo Hard Rock Laboratory (HRL) deep subsurface site, Sweden - OS_PC_MetaG | ecosystem: Environmental > Aquatic > Deep subsurface > Groundwater...
ACGCACAGCACTCCGTTGAGCATGCCGGCCACCGCGCCATGTCCAAGGAACCGGCCACCGACGGGCTTGCTCCCATCCACCGCGGGCGTTGCCCGGCGTACGGTACGCAGGACCAGGCCCACGCTCAGCAGCAGGGTGGTGGGCCCGAGGAAGGCCATGATGACACCAAGATCCTTGAGCTTGCACCTGCCGTCCGTCGCGACCAGCAGCAACGTGGCCAACCCCGCCAGCAGCGCCAGCGAGGCGACGCCGATGACGAGCAGCAGCGTGGCGAGCGAGGGGCGGGTGGGCGTCGGATCTGTCATCTATGTCAATTATGTCAATGTACGGCCTTTTCGCCTGGACCCTTCCTGGAGCGGCGATTGGTTTGCTGGACCGAGCCAGGCGAAGCAATCGGAATCACAGGCAAGGAGCGACGAGGGCACATACTGGTGGTACGCAACCGAGGAGCGACACCGCCTGTGATTTCGAGGGCGAGCCTGGCGACGGGAGGCAAACCGTTCGCCGCTCCATACTACTCGGAAGCCGGAGCGCAGACCACGTGTCCCCCGGTGTTGGTGCAGCGGTAGCGTGTGCCACAGGCGGTGGCCATCCATGGCCCGCCCTGGACGTTGCTGCACTCCTCGTCCGCGCACTCCACCTCCACGTGGTCGCACCGCGTGTAGACCGCGGTGTCGTTGGTCAAGATCTGCCGCATGCTTGGCGCGCACGAGCAACCGAGCAGGACCACAACAGTCAGCAACAACCGCATCGATTCCTCCATGACTGGAAAGCACCAGTATCCCCGCCCGTGCACCCTGCGGGCAAGCGGGGCCTCGAAGGTCGATCCCGACCCTTGGATCCAAGGGTCGGCGGGATCCCGACTGGGTCGGGAGGGCGAAGCACAAATTTGTGAAGTGATCGGTATTTCGGTACTATCCGGCGGTTAGCTAGGCGAAACGTATGCCCCATCCGCACCGTCGGGGTCCAGGGCCAGGGTCGATCCATGCCAGGAGCACGCTCCTGGTATGGGCTGCGTTGTCCCTGTACCTGCTCGGTGCTCCGCAGCCCGCCCTGGCCTTCGTCGCCGGCAACTGGGTCCACGCCCCCCTGTCGACCCACAAGATCTTCGGCAACGCGACCGCCATCGGCAACACCCTGATGCTGCCAGGACCTGCCGGCACCGAGATCCGCTCGATCCTGCTGGCCAACTCCTCGTCGGCGCTGAGCGGGCTGCCGACCGACGCGGTGATCCAGAAGGCCTTTCTGTTCTGGAGCGGCTCCCTGGCCCAGCAAGGCGTCACGGGTCCCACGGTGGCCGACCCCACGGTCAGCTTCTCGGTAGCCAACGGGCAGAGCTACAGCGTGGGCGGCACCTGCACCACGGTGCTCCACCCCACGCTGGGGACGACGTTTCCGTCGTTTTACTACTGTCGATCCGACGTCACGACCCAGGTCGCCGCCAACAAGCTCGCCGGCGCCTACAACGGCCTGTACATCGTCGGCGGCGTGGACGCCGACCCCGGTCACATCAACCCCTCGAACGGCAACTGCACCGAGAGCCCCTACCCCCGCTGCCAGGCCAAGTACGCCGCCTGGTCGATGGTGGTGATCTACAGCTCGGCCAGCGAGACCCTGCAGCGCGACATCCACCTGTTCGACGGGTTCCGCATCGTGGACCACGAGGACGGCCCCCAGGGCAGCACCGGCGTGACCAGCTTCACCATCTCCGGCTTTCTGGCCGACACCACGCCCCAGGGCAGCCTGTCCTACTTCGCGGTCGAGACCGACGCCCAGCTCGGCATGCCACCGCAGAACCTGCAGCCTCCGCCCTACACCTGCACGACCTGCGAGGACTACGTCAAGTTCAACGGCACCACGCTGCAGGACAACCTGGGCTGGCCGGGCAACATCTTCAACGAGAGCCTGGGCAACGGCTACGGCGTGGACATCGACACGATCGAGGTCGGCTCGCTGCTGTCGCCCGGGGCCACCAGCGCGACGATCGAGATCGGATCCGGCACCGGGCCGGTGATGAACCCCGCCCCGCAGCACGGCGGCGGCGAGCTGTACGGCTTCGGCTGGACGCTGCTGTCGCTGAGGCGCCCCTCGCCCAACTTCAAGACGCCCGCCACCAACAAGAGCGTCAACCCCACCACGGCGGGCCAGGGCGAGACCCTGGCCTACACCGTCAACATCGTCAACGCCGGCTCGATGCAGGCCACGAGCACCGTCGTGACCGACACGCTGCCTGCCCTGGTGGACTACACGCCCGGCTCGCTGCAGGTGGGCGGCGCCCCCTGCACGGACGCGGCCGACGGCGACCCCTGCACCGTCTCGGGCAAGGCGATCACGATCAACCTGGGCACCGTGTCCTACCTGGTGCCCAACAACTCGCGGCAGGTGAGCTTCCTCGGCACCGTGGCCGCCGGGGCCAGCAACGGCCAGGTGGTCTGCAACACGGCCCAGGTGGTCTCCGACCAGACCCCCGCGGCCCACAGCACCAACCAGGCCTGCTTCACGGTCAAGGCGCCCCAGCTCGGCACCCCGACCAAGGTGGCCCTGGACCTGGACGGCGGGCTGCACGAGCCCGAGGACTTCGTGCAGTACACCGTGGCCATCGTCAAGCAGTCCACCGGCCAGGTCAGCGGCCTGAGCTTCGACGACGATATCCCGGCCCACATGCACCTGCTGGCGGTCAACGGCCCGCCCGGCGCCACCGTCAGCTCCAGCACCACGGGCGGCGCCTTCGGCCGCGGGTATATCCAGGTCTCGAACATCACCATCCCGGCCTCCGTCAGCTCGGTCAACATCACCTTCACCGTGCGCTACGACTCGGAGGCCGAGTTCGTCGCGAGCGGAGTGCCGGCCGACAGCATCGACGGCATGCAGCTGTGCAACCAGGGCCAGGTCTCGGCCCTGTTCCTGCCGGCGCCGGGGTATGTCCTCACAGACGACCCAGCCGTCAGCGGCAGCGCCAACCCAACCTGCCAGGCCCTGACCTACGCGCCGGTGCTCGGCACCTCGAGCAAGGCGGTGGTGGATCTCGACGGCGGCCTGCTGGAGCCGGGCGACACCCTGCGCTACACCGTCACCTTCACCAACACCGGCAACCGCGAGGCCACCCTGACGGTGCAGGATGACCTGCCGCCCAACGTCACCGGCTTCACCTGGGTCCAGCAGTTGCCCGGCTCGACCTTCACGCCGGGGGCCGGCGCCAGCGGCACCGGGCGGATCAATGTGGCAAACCTCAAGGTGCAGCCCGGCGTGCCCCGCATCATGATCTTCGAGGTCGCGGTGACCGCCACCGCGCCCAACGGGGCGGCGATCCAGAACTGCGCCGCCTTCACCGTGGCCGAGAAGCCGACCGAGAGCGACACCATCTGCTCGCCCTCGCTGTCGGTCTACGCCACCCCGGACCTGGAGCAGAGCGACAAGACCGTCACCGACCTCAACGGCGGCCAGGTGCAGCCCGGCGACGCGCTGCGCTACACGATCACCGTCGACAACACCGGCAACCGCCCGGCGACCGGCGTGACGATCACCGACGTGGTCTCGACCAACCTGACCAGCGTGGTCCCGCTTGACGGCGGCGTGTACAACGCCGCCACGCGCACCATCACCTGGACCGTGGGCTCGCTCGCCGCCGGCGCCCAGCTCACCCGGCGCTTCGAGGCTTCCGTGGTCAACCCGCTGCCGAACGGGACGCAGGTCTGCAACCAGGGCAGCGTGAACAGCGTCGAGCTCCCGCCGGAGCCGACCGACAACCCGGCCACCGGCGCCAGCGACGACCCCACCTGCGTCAACGTGGTCAGCGCCCCTGACCTGAGCGGGACGACCAAGACGGTCACCGACCTCAACGGCGGGCAGGTGCGGCCCGGCGACACGCTGCGCTACAGCATCACGGTCGGCAACAGCGGCAACGAGACCGCCACGGCAGTGGTGGTCACCGACCAGGTGCCCCAGAACCTCACCTCCGTGACGGTGCTCGACGGCGGCACGCTGACCGGCAACACCATCACCTGGACCATCGCCTCGCTCGCGCCGGGGCAGCAGCAGGTGCTGCGCTTCGAGGCCGCCGTGGTGACGCCGCTGGTCAACGGCACCCAGATCAGCAACCAGGCCTTCGTCACCTCGGCCCAGATCCCCGTCGGCGTGCCGAGCGACGACCCCTCGACCGCCGCCCCCGACGATCCCACCGTGGTGACCGTGACCTCCGCCGCCGATCTGGCCGGCAGCACCAAGACGGTGACCGACGTCAACGGCGGCGTGCCCCAGCCCGGCGACACGCTGAGCTACACCATCACCGTGGTCAACAGCGGCGACGCGCCCGCGCGAAACACCGTGGTCACGGACGTGGTCTCGACCAACCTGACCGGCGTGGTGCCGCTCGACGGCGGCGTCTTCAACGCGGTCACCCGCACCATCACCTGGCCCGCGGCCGACGTGGTGCCGGGGGTGGACCGGGTGCTCCGCTTCAACGCACAGCTGGTGTTCCCGATGGCCGGAGGGATCGAGGTCTGCAACCAGGGCAGCATCACCAGCCAGGACGTCACCGGCGCGGTGCTGACCGACGACCCCGCGACCGCCGGCGCCGACGACCCGACCTGCGTCACGGTGCAGAGCGAGCCCGATCTGTCCCCCACCACCAAGAGCGTGACCGACCTCAACGGCGGTCAGGTGATGCCAGGCGACGTCCTGCGCTACACCATCGTGGTCGACAACCAGGGCACGCAGAACGCCACGAACGTCGTGGTGACCGACGTGGTCTCGACCAGCCTGACCGGCGTCACGCCGCTGGACGGTGGCATCTTCAACTCCTCCAACCTGACCATCACCTGGTCCCTGCCCCTGGTGGCGGCCCAGAGCTCGGTCACGGTGCGCTTCGACGCCCAGGTGGTGCTGCCGCTGGACGACGGCACGGTGATCCCCAACCAGGGCTTCGTCACCTCGACCGAGATCACCACGCCGGTGCCGACCGACGACCCGGCCACCCCGGCCACCGACGACCCGACCTCGGTCACCGTGAGCTCGTCGCCGAGCTTCGTCAGCTCGACCAAGACGGTGACCGACGTCAACGGGGGCCAGGTGGAGCCGGGCGACGCCCTGACCTACACCCTGACCGTGGTCAACACCGGCACCAGCGCGGCGGACAACGTCACCATCACCGACCTCGTCGATCTCAACCTGACCTTCGTCTCCGCCGGCCAGAACGGCAGCTACGACGCCGCCACCCGCACGCTGAGCTGGGGTCCCTCGACGACCCCGGCGCTGGTCAACCTCGGCCTCGGCAGCGCCAGCGCCGTGACCCTGACCTTCTCGGTGCAGGTCAACAGCCCGCTGAACAACGGGACCCAGATCTGCAACCAGGGCCTCGTCGGCAGCGACGAGGTGACCCTGCCCCAGCAGACCGACAACCCGATCACTCCGGCCCAGGGAGACCCCACCTGCGTGACGGTCTTCTCCGCCGCGGACCTGTCCGGCGTGACCAAGACCGTCACCGACAGCAACGGCCCTCCGGTGCGACCGGGCGACACTCTGACCTGGACCATCACCCTGACCAACAGCGGCAACTCGGCCGCGACGAACCTGGTGGTCACCGACCAGGTGGACATCAGCCTGCAGAACATCACCGCCGGCCAGGGCGGCCTGTACAACCCGGTGACCCGGGTCATCACCTGGAACGCCGCCACCACGCCCGGCCTCGGCACCCTGGACGCCAAGGCCAGCCTGGCGCTCAGCTTCACCGCCACCGTGATCAAGCCGCTGGACAACGGCACCCAGATCTCCAACCAGGCCACGGTGACCAGCCCCACCCTCCCGCTGCCGGTGCTGACCGACGACCCGGCCACCACCGCGATCGACGACCCCACCGTGGTGTCCGTCGTCTCCGAGGCCAACCTCGACAGCTCCGAGAAGAGCGTCGTGGACAACAACGGTGGCGACGTGGAGCCGGGCGACACCCTGACCTGGACCATCACCCTCAAGAACACGGGGGACGCCCTGGCCAAGAACGTGGTCGTCACCGACGTGGTGGACCAGAAGCTGGTCAACGTGATCCCGCTGGACGGCGGCAGCTACAGCCCGGTGACCCGCACCATCACCTGGAACGTGGCGCAGGTGGCCCTGTCGCCCGGCGGCGATGTGAAGCTGCGCTTCACGGCCCAGGTGGACTCGCCGCTCAAGAACGGCACCGTGATCAAGAACCAGGGCACGATCCAGGTCGCCCCCGGCGTGACGATCCCGACCGACGACCCCGCCACCGCGACGGTCGACGACCCGACCCAGGTCACCGTCGTCAGCAAGCCCGACCTGTCGACCACGACGAAGGCCGTCTCGGGCGCCCAGCCGGGCCACAAGGTCGCCCCGGGCACGACGCTGACCTACACCATCACGGTGCCCAACACCGGCAGCGAGGACGCGGTCAACGTGCTGGTGACCGACGTGGTCGACCTGAACCTGGACAACATCGTGCCGCTCGACGGCGGCAGCTACAACGCGGCGACCCGCACCGTCTCGTGGACGGTGCCGACGATCGCGGCCGGCTCCCAGGTCACGCTGCGCTTCAGCGCCACAGTCAAGGTCGACGCCCAGAACAACGTCAAGATCTCCAACCAGGCGTTCGTCGAGGTCGCAGGCCAGCCGGGCAACGTCCCCTCCGACGACCCGGACACGCCCCAGCAGGACGACCCGACCGTCCTGACCGTGGAGGCGATCGCCACGCTCACCGACTTCACCAAGGCGGTCAAGGACGTCAACGGCGGCGACGTCGAGCCGGGCGACGTGCTGGAGTACACGCTGGTGGTGCGCAACAGCGGCACGGCCTACGCCTTCAACCTGCAGGTCACCGACGTGGTACAGACCACCGACCTGGAAAACATCCAGGTCGGCCAGGGCGGCATCTTCAGCGGCGGCACCATCACCTGGAACGGCAGCACCACGCCGGCCCTGGCCAAGCTCGCCCCCGGAGGTCAGGTGACCCTGACCTTCAGCGCGCAGGTCAAGGTCCCCACCGCCAACGGCACCAACATCTTCAACCAGGCGGTGGTGCGCGCCGACGACGTCACGCCGGAGCCCTCGGACGACCCCTCCACCTCGCAGGACAACGATCCGACCCGCGTCAAGGTGGTCAGCCTGCCGCGCCTGGGCGACTCGGAGAAGACGGTCACCGACCTCAACGGCGGGCTGGTCAAGCCGGGCGACATCCTGGAATACAACATCAAGGTGGTGAACAAGGGCACCGCGGTCGCCACCAACACCACCCTGACCGATCCGATCCCGGCCTACACCAGCTATGTGACCAACTCGACGCAGATCAACGGCAGCTTCGCCCCCGACGTGGCGGGCGGTCCGCCGGTGGCCAAGGGCGTGCTGGTCAACTCGCCCGGTCTGCCCCCGGGCCAGATCACCGTGGGCGAGGCCAACGCCGCCACGGTCCGCTTCCGGGTCCGCGTGAAGCTGGAGACGCTGCAGGGCCGCATCATCAGCAACCAGGGCCTGATCAAGGCCATCGAGTCGCCGGTGGAGCCGACCGACGATCCCACCACGCCGGCCAAGGACGATCCAACCCAGGTGGTGGTGGGCGCCGGCCCCAACCTCAACAACACGGTCAAGGCCTACAACCCCTCGCCGCTGGGCGACGACGGCAACGGCAAGTTCGACCCGGGCGAGGTCATCGCCTACACCGTCGTGATCCCCAACACCGGCACGATCAAGGCGACCGGCGTGGTCTTCACCGATCCGCTCGACCCCGGCGGACACGGCAACTTCGTCCCCGGGACCCTGGCGCTCGACGGCAAGCCGCTGACCGACGCCGCCGACGGCGACGCCGGCGCGGTGTCGCAGAACAAGATCCGGGTGGTGGTCGGCACGATCGCCGCCGGGGCCACCGCCACCATCACATATCAGGTGCGGGTGGTCTCGGGGCCGCTGGTCTCGAACCAGGGCACCGTGCGCTGCACCGAGCTCCAGCTGGAGCTGACCGACGCGGACGGCAACGACGGCAACGGCGACGGCCCGACCGTGGTACCGGTGGCCGGCGCTGTCTCGCGCAAGCTACGCGGGGCCAAGACCGCCCTGGACCTCAACGGGGGCGACGTCCAGGAGGGCGAGGAGCTGCTCTACACCATCACCGTGTTCAACGACGGCAACGGCCAGGAGAGCGCCGACATCATCGACGACCTGCCCGACAAGGTGACCTACGTCGGCGGCAGCCTGGCGGTGCCCCCGGGGGCGACCCAGCGCTTCGATCCGCCCCCCGCCGGGACCGGCGGCCGCGGGCAGGTCAGCACCACGGTGAGCCTCAAGCCCGGCGAGTCGGCGACGATCATGTTCCGCGTCCGCCTCGACGCCGGGCTGGATCAGGGCACCAGCGTCTGCAACACCGCGCGGCTGGGCGGCGGCGGCGGCCTCGACGTGCAGCCCCCGCTGGAGCCGGCATGCGTGCTGATCGGCAGCCCGGCCGGCACCGGCGGGCTGACCGGCGTGGTGTTCCGCGACCTGGGCCAGGACAACAGGGTGCGCGACGAGGACGACCAGCTGATCTCCGGCTTCCAGGTCCAGGCCTACGCGCAGGGCAACCCCAACGCCACCCCGCTCGCCGCCGCGGTCAGCGACTCCCAGGGCGCGTTCCGCCTGGCCAGCCTGCCGCCCGGCGTCTACACCCTGCGGGCTTTGAGCTCCAAGGGGGTGCAGATGGGCACCCTCGCCGCCGTCGCGGTCAAGGGCGGACAGGCCACGACGCAGGACCTGCCGGTCGACCCGAGCGGCGTGGTCTACGACTCGGTGACGGGCAAGCCGCTCGCCGGAGCGCGCGTGACCCTGCTGTACGACAAGGAGGACCCGGCCGCCCCGGGCGCCCAGGTGCCGCAGAGCCTGCTGGGCCTGGGCCAGCAGGGGCAGACCACCGACGACACCGGGTTCTACCGCTTCGACGTGCAGCGCGACCGGAGCTACGAGATCAAGCTCGATCCGCTGACGCCGGCGCTGCAGTTCCCCTCGGCGCTGATCCCGGCCGCCACCGGCTTCGCCAAGGTGGGGGCCGACAACGAGGTGGTGCCCTCCGACCTGCCCGATCCGAAGAAGGAAGGCGCCGACCTGACCTACTACCTGCGCTTCTCCATCGACGACAAGATCGAGGCGATCTTCAACAACCACATCCCGGTCGACCCCCTCAGCTCGCTGATCCGCCTCGAGAAGCGCGTGGACCGCCGGCGCGCCTCGATGGGCGACATGGCGACCTACACCGTCACGGTGCAGAACCGCTCGACCCGCGACTTCGTCGGCGTGGGCTCGCGGGTGGTGGTCGAGGACGTGATGCCGAGAGGGCTGCGCTTCCTGCGGGCGACCACGCGCCTGGTGCGCCGCATCGGCGCGACCAAGAGCTGTACCCAGGGTGAGGTCCTGACCCGGGACCTGGACGGCGCCCGCGTCTGCCTCTCGCGCCAGGAGCCCGCGGCGGGGCAGACCGGCCGGGTGCTGCGCTTCGGCCCCTTCCCGCTCGGACCGGGCGAGTCGATCCGCCTGGTCTACCAGGTCGCGGTGGGGCTGGACACGCGGCAGGGGGTCTACCGCAACCGGGCGGTGCTGAGGGGCGAGTCCCTCTCGACCACGCTGTCCAACAGCGACGAGGCCATCCTGCTGGTCGAGCCCGATCCCGATCTGGATCAGGGCCTGCTCATCGGCCGGGTCTTCTGCGACAACGACCGGAGCGGCCGGCCCAGCCGCGGCGATCGCGGCATCGCCGGGGCGCGGGTCTACCTGGACAACGGCACCTACAGCGTCACCGACGTGGCGGGCAAGTACCACCTGCGGGACATCGACCCCGGCCTGCACCTGGTCAAGGTCGACGTCAACACCCTGCCGGTCAAGAGCCGGCTGACAACCGACGAGTCCCGGGTGGTCCAGTTCACCCGCGGCCTGCCGGCGAAGATCGACTTCGGCGTGGTCTGCCGCGAGAACTGGATCAAGGTCCAGGATGTCAAGCTCAAGCCCAAGACCGAGAAGAAGAAAAAGAAGCCCGCCAAGCCGACCAAGAAGCTGGCCGTCCCCGGCATCAGCCTGGCGGGAGACGCCGAGGCGCTGAAGCTGAGCGCCGATGAGCAGCCGGTGCCCACGCTCGACGCGGATCTGGCCCTGACCCGCGCCGGCACTCGCAAGGGACTGCCGGCCGACTGGAACAGCCTTGAGGCCCCGAGGCTGCGTCGTGGTCCCAGGGGCGGCCTGCGGCGGGCGCTGGTGCTCCACCTCAAGGCGGCCGGCCGCCCGGTGCGCGGCTGGCGTCTGACGGTGAAACAGATCAAGCAGGGCGGACCCCAGGTGGTGCGTCGGCTCTCCGGCAGTGGGCAGCCGCCGGCGCAGCTGCTGTGGGACGGCCTGGTGGGTGGCAAGCCGGTGCTGGAACAGAACGCGCTCTACGAGGCCCGCCTCGAGGCGGTGGGCTTCGGCGAGAGCGGAGGCACCTCTGCGACGCGGCGCTTCGCCGTCGACTGGAAGCATCCGTGGTCCGTGCGGGCGAGACCCGAGCTCGGGCTGCCCTCGGCCTACCTCGACGGCAGCCGGCTGGCCCTCGACGAGAAGGGGCGATTCGTCACCGTAGTGGGTCGCACCGAGGAGAAGCCGCCGATGGTCGAGCTGCGACGCGGCGACGGCAAGTCCACCTGGGTCAGCCTGGGCGAGACGATCCACGAAGAGGAGGAGCCGCCGGAGCGGATCAAGGTCGAGGGCAGCCTGACCACGCCGAGGCTGCTGGTGGACGGCCAGGTGCAGGATCTCTCGCTGCTGCAGCTGGGGCTCGACAGCGGCGCCAAGGAGCTGTCGAGCCTGGACCGCAAGGGGAGGCTCGGCAAGCCGGCCGAGCTCACCCTGAGCCACACCACGCCGCTCGTGCGGCGCTGGGGTGTGCGCATCGTCGGTGCAAGTCTCGCGCGCTCGGCCCGCTCTCCAGGCAGTGCCTCGGCGACGAAGAAGGCGCTCAGGACCTTCGGCGGGCCGGGCAAGCCGCCGGCCAGCGTCCGCTGGGACGGGCTCGGTGACGACGGCCAGCCGGTGGTTCAACCAGGCGAGGCCTACCTGGCCTACCTCACTCTCGAGGACGACAGGGGCAACCGCGGCCGCTCGGCTCCGCTCGTGCTACAGGCGCCGCCCGCGGTGGCCTTCGCCGGTCTCAAGCTCGAGCTGCCGCGGCTGTTCAACCACAAGGGAGGTCAGCCGGTCGGCCAGGGCAGGATGCTGTTGATCCGCACCCTCCGGCTGCTCCGACAGCGCCCCCCGACCGAGCGGTATCGCCTCACGGTCCGCGTCGCGCCGCCGGTTGGCTGGGACAGCAGCCGCTGGGCCGGTCTGATCAACGAGGTGAAGCAGTCGCTGACCGGCCTGATCGCGCGGCAGAAGCTGGACCCTGCCCACTTCGAGCTGACCGTGGATGCCCTGCCGCTGCCAAGCGCCCCGGTGGTGCCCGCCGCGGGCAAGAAGGGCCGACGCCCCCCGCGCCCGCCGAAGCTGGTGCGCAAGGAGACGCTCTACCTCGACGCGGTGCCGCCCACGCGGGCCACCCCGTCGACCGCTGCCCGGCAGGTGCTGGTGGACGGAGAGGCGGTGCCGGTGGCGGACGACGGCAGCTTCTCCAACTGGGCCAAGGTCCACCTCGGCTCGGCGCTGATGATCGATCTACGACAGCGCACGGGGCAGCGGGCGCTGCTGGTGATTCCGACCAAACCGAAGACCCGGATCCCGGTCCCCACCTCCCGCCTGACGCGCGAGCTCCCCGCCGCCCGTGTGGCTTCGGCGTCGGGCCCCACCCTGTCGCTGCGCATGCGCGACGGCCGGACCATGCAGCTGCGCCTGGCCCAGGCCGGGCCCGCCTCGGCTCCTGCCAGCCGGCCGGCCGGCAACCAGCCCGCGAGCAGACCGGCGCCGCCGCCCAGCACGACCAGCCTGGCCCCGCCGTCCGCCACACCCGCGCCGCCGCCCAGCACCACGAGCCTGGCGCCCCGCGCCACAAAAGCGGCGGCGAGCAAGCAGCCATTCGGCGCCGATGTGTTGCGGGAGGCCTTCGGCAGGGATCGGAAGCGGGACGAGAAGGCAGCGCCGGCCCGCGCACCTGTGCCCCCGGTCCGCGCGGCCCAGCTCAGCGTGGACCTGCCTCCGCGCGGCGCGGTGCTCAAGGCTCACGATCTCGCGCTGCGCGGGCGCACCCACCCTGACAACAAGGTCACGATCAACGGC
>Ga0180009_10006535_pt1 | contig 12204 bp, 7 predicted proteins | sample OS_PC_MetaG_FD_123537 | JGI IMG/M metagenome (GOLD analysis project Ga0180009, IMG submission 123537) | Groundwater microbial communities from the Aspo Hard Rock Laboratory (HRL) deep subsurface site, Sweden - OS_PC_MetaG | ecosystem: Environmental > Aquatic > Deep subsurface > Groundwater...
GCGCCTCACCGGGTCCGGTATGCTATGGCGCAGGGGGGGAGCAACCGACCGTTACGGATGCGAATCTGGTCTTGGGATATCTGAATCCTGATTATTTTCTGGGGGGCAGAAAGAAACTGGATGTGCAAGCGGCTTACCGAGCCATTGAAAAAGAGATTGCGACGCCTCTCGGCCTCGATGCGGTGAAAGCAGCATGGGGAATCCATGACATGGTCAACAGAAACATGGCAGCGGCCACAAGGATCGTGTCCGTTGAACGGGGCAAAGATCCAAGGAGAGTGCCGCTGGTTGTATTTGGAGGTGCGGGGCCGGCTCACGGCGGGAGAATCGCCAAGGACTTGGGAATGTCAAAAGTTTTTGTTCCCATGGGCGCAGGGGTTACGTCTGCAATCGGCTTGCTGGTGGCCGGACTGTCATTCGATTTCAACCGGCCTCAAATGGCAATACTTGACAACGACATAGTGGATAGGGTTAATCGTTTGTTTGTTGAGATGCAGATAGAGGCCCAAGAGACGATCAAGAGAGCAAAGATCGGCGAAACGCACACATTAACCCGGTCAGCGGATCTGTGTTACGTGGGCCAGGGAAACCATCTGAACGTGGCGGTTCCTAACGGCGATCTCGGAGAAAAGGAACTATCGGAAATAAAAAAACGGTTTAACGCGCTCTATCGAGAAATATATGGATATTATGATGAAAATCAATCCATCGAGGTCATCCGGTGGAGTCTGAGGGCCTTTTGTCCGCCGCCCGTACTGAGCATGAAAACCTATCCCATGAACGGCAATCCCGATGACGCGCTTAAGTGCCAAAGGAAAGTGTTTTTCCCCGAGACCGGAGGATTCACAAATTGTTCTGTTTATGATCGTTACAAGTTTTTCAAGGGCGCCATTATCGAGGGTCCGGCTGTCATTGAAGAGCGTGAATCCACAACCGTAATTTTACCAGGGGACCAAGGGGTTGTGGACCAATACGGCAACCTGACGATAAATATCAAATCTTAAAGGAGTGAAAAAAATAATGTCGAAAGTCGACTCAATCACTTTGGGGGTTATTTGGGGAGCGTTTCGATCGATTACTCAGGAAATGGGTGTAGCACTGAAGAAAACCGCTTACTCACTGGCAGTCCGCGAAGCCGGAGATTTTTCTGTCGGTCTGTTTGACGGCATGGGAAGGCTCATTGCGCAGGGAAATTTTAGTCCCGGTCACCTGGGCTCCATGCCTTTTGTTATGAAAAACGTCCTTTCTGAATGCCCCTCGCATGAAATGAAACCCGGGGATGTCGTCATTATGAATGATGCATACCTGGGATCCGGGCACTTACCGGATTTCTACACGATTGCCCCTATTTTCCATAAAGACAGTCTGGTTGCTTTTGCCGTCAATTGCGCCCATCATGTGGATGTCGGCGGCGCCGCTCCCGGCTCCCAGGCCATTCAAAATGTGTATGATAACTATGCTGAAGGGATTCGGGTCCGGCCCATCAAAATATGCAGAGACGGAGGGATGCGGCGGGATATCTTAAGGCTGATTTTTGATAATTCAAGGGTCCCGGATGTGATGGAAGCCGACATGATGGCTCAATTCAATGCGAATCGAGTGGGTGAAATTCGAATACCCAAGATCTTTGAGACCTATGGCGAAGACACGGTCAGGCAATACATCGAAGAAATCCTCGAACGATCGGAGCGGGCAACCCGCGAAGAAATCAGAAAAATGCCGAACGGAAGTTATTCCTTTACGGACCATTTTGATGATTCAGGCCCTGACACAGACCCCATTAAAGTACACGTCACCGTAACCATCAATGATACGGATATTATCATCGACTTTACCGGCAGCAGTCCCCAAAATCGCTCGGCATTGAACAGCGCCCTTAATTATACACATGCGTATTGTTTCTTTGTCCTGAAGTGCTTAACCGATCCGATGATTCCTCAGAATGCAGGCACGATCAGGCCCATCAAGGTCATCGCACCTGAAGGCTCCTTCTTTAATCCCACATTTCCCACGGCGGTAGGCGGACGGGCGCTCATCAATCAAAGGGTGGTTGAAGTGCTGATGGGCGCTTTCAGTCAGGTTGTTCCTGATAAAGTGACAACCGCCGCCTCGCACTGGGCCAATCCCAATTTTGGCGGGTTCAACCCCAGAACCGGAAAGGGCTTCGTAAGCTATGAGATTGTGGTGGGGGGATTTGGTGCGCGGTCGAACAAGGACGGTTGCGAAGGCATGGTGTCCGCATTTAATATCGACAATGTCCCGGTTGAAATTTTTGAAACAAAGGTTCCCCTGTTCATCGAACGATTCGATCTGATAAAAGACTCTGCCGGCGCGGGTAAATACAGGGGCGGGTGCGGTATTCGACGGGATATCAAGGTGTTGACAGATGACATCATGTTTTCGAATCTTGCTGACCGGCACGCGTTCCATGCCTACGGACTTTTTGGCGGAAAGACCGGGGAGAAAGGAGCCACCATCTTAAATCCAGGACCCGGTCAGAAAACCCTGCATTCAAAGGGATGTTATATGCTAAAATCCGGAGATGTGGTCAGCCAAATCCTCAATGGCGCCGGGGGATATGGCGACCCGTTGGATAGGGATCCCGCTGCTGTAAGGAGAGACGTCATCGGCGAATATGTATCGATTGAAATGGCATCTGAACAGTACGGTGTTGTTATCGATCCGGAAACAATGGATGTAGACGAAAAGGCAACGATTGAATTGCGGGCGGATTTAAAAGTATAGAGACACTAGTAAATGATCATGTGAACGATTCTCAAGAATCAAATCAAAAAGGAGACGACCATGCCAAAACGAACGGAAAAAGAAAAGAAGCTTGTGGAAAGGGCGTTTAAGTACATGCCGGGCGGGAGCCTCGGAAACGTCATGATGGAACAGGAAGAAGCGTTTATTATCGCACGGGGAAAGGGTTCACGGGTCTGGGATGTCAGCGGAAACGAGTATATCGACTACATGCTGGGATCGGGCCCCCAGTTCCTGGGGCATGCCCATCCGGAGGTGGTCGCTGCTGTGAAAGAAGCGCTCGATACCGGGCTTACTTTTTTCCATACCAACGAAGCCTGCATAAAAATGGCCGAAGAGATCGTCAACGCGGTCCCCTGTGCCGAGCAGGTCCGCTTCACCACCAGCGGATCGGACGCAGACTTTCAGGCACTGCGCATCGCCCGGGCGTTTCGCAGGCGGGACAAGGTGCTGAAGTTTGAAGGCGGCTACCACGGCACCAGCGACCACCTCTGGGTGAGCATCACCCACAAGGACAATCTGGAGTTTCCGTTCGCGGCGATCCCGGAATCGGCGGGTATCCCTAAGGCGGTTACCGACCTGACGCTGGTGGCACCTTACAACGACCTGGAGACGACCACGGCCATCATCGAAAAGCACCACGATGAACTGGCCGCAATCATCGTTGAACCGGTCCAGCGGATCATTCCGCCGGTGCCGGGCTTTCTCGAAGGATTGCGGGAGATCACCGCTCATTACAAGATCCCGCTCATCTTCGATGAAGTGGTGACCGGTTTTCGTATGGCCTATGGCGGCGCACAGGAACACTTCAATATCACTCCCGACATGGCCACCTATGGAAAGGTGATCGGGGGCGGGATGCCCCTTGCCGCCGTGGTCGGAAGCGAAGAGATCATGTCGGTCTGCAACTCCTTTAAAACGGAAAAAAGCGATTTCGTTTCCATGGTCGGAACTTTAAGCGGCAACCCGTTGGCCGTTATCGCCGGTCTGGCAACACTTAAGATCTTAAAGCAACCCGGCACCTATGAAAAAGTCAAAGCCACCGGAAGGAAACTGATGACCGCTCTTGAGGACGCTTTTAGGCAGGTGGGTATTCCTGCACAGGCATCCGGCATGGAGACTTGCTTTGACGTCTATTTTATTGACCATCCCGTCAAAACCTACAGAGACGCTTTAAGAGCCGATACCGGTATGCTGGGAAAATACAAGACCGCCATGCGGAAGCACGGGATCCTAAAAAACAGTCACAAACTTTACCCAAGCCTGTGCCACACCGACGAGGACGTGGAGCAATCCATCGCGATCTTTAAGAAGGTCGCAGAGGAGCTGAAGGGATAGAAGGTGAAGTATGGAAAAGGTCTTGGTACTGGCGACAAGCTTCCTGGATGATCTGATGACGCATCCGATTGAAGAAGGAAAAGCAAGTCGGATGCTTGATGAACTGGCTGAAGGATCGGACGGAAGCATTGAAATCGAATATCGCTGTGACAGGGACCGGACAAAACCGTTGGAAGCGGAAGAGCTGGCCCGGGTTGCTGCCGTCATTTCCGATCTCGAACTCTACCCCCGGGCGTTGCTGCAGGCAGTCGGCACGGCAAACGGCGGCGCACTGCGATTGATATCGAGATACGGGGTGGGTTTCGATGCGGTCGATCTCGAGGCTGCCACGGAATATGGCATCATGGTCTCCAATTGCCCGGGCTGTAATGCACGGCCCACAGCCGAACTGACGGTAGCAACGATCCTGGGTGTTGCCGGACGGCGAATCCCTCATCATGAAACCGCCAGCCGGGGTGAAACAAAAGAAGGACCTTCCCGTCTGGACGTTTCGGGAAAAACCATCGGCATAATCGGAACCGGTTCCATCGGCAAACATGTTTTCGGGTTGATGAAGGGGTTTAATGTTTCCGGGGTCGCCTATGACCTCTACCCGGACCATGCGTGGGCCGAGCAGGCCGAGGTCCGTTACCTGAATTCCCCGGATGCGGTATGCGAGCAGGCAGATATCATCACCCTGCACGCGTCGTCAAACGACACCATCGTCACCCGAACACAGATCGATTTAATGCGTCTGACCACCGTGCTGGTGAACTGCGCCAGAAGACATCTCGTGGATAACGAGGCGGTTTACCATGCAGTCAGACGAGGAAAAATCTGGGGCTACGGGATGGATGAGATCTGGGATCTGGATCTGCCTCTGGACGGACTCAACATCGTTGTCAGCCCCCATGTGGGATCCGATACCGATATGGGAAAAATCGGCATGCAAGTCATGTCTGCCCAGGCCGTGGTCGATTACATGCTGGGCATAAAACCGCTGTCCATCGTAAATAAAGAGGTGTTGAACGCATCGGTACATCAACATTTGAATGAAAGAACCGTCTGAAAGCAGAGCGACGTCTAATTCATTGGAGCGCTTAATTTCCCTCTTGTGTCCTGGGTGAAGAGGTACAGCAAGGCGGTAATCGCCAGAAAGCAGAAACAAATCATATAGGTCATTTTAAAAGCGCTTTCACCCAGGGGGGCCTCCGGGTAGATATGCTGCATCAGGCTGCCCAGGCCGTGAAGAAAAACCGCGACCCCCATCAACCCGAAAAAATTGATCCCGGCCATGGCAGTGCCGGACATTTCAGCCGGCATGAGCTCTTTGATTTGCGCATACATGACCATTCCCGCACCGAAAAAGAAACCGAAAGAGAAAAACAAAACCGTCAGGATGAAGGTAGGCGATCCGGGCGGCAGACATGCAAACGACAGCATGATGAGGGCATGGGCGCCGAGGCCCAGGACGACGATCCATTTGCGGGTTTTCAAAATCTTATCCGAAAGCATGCCGAAAAGAGGGCACCCGATAATGTAGCCGATATTGATGATAAAAATCATGTTTCCGGTTTTTACCGGCGAATACCCCATGACCTCCATCAGGTAGGGGCCGGCCCAGAGACCCTGGAATGCAAAAATAACCCCGAAACGACCCATGCTGCCCAAAGAGATGATCCAGTAATCTCTGCTTTGAAACAACCGGCCGAGGGTGGAAAGCCCTGCCTGTGGTGCGGGTGAAGCTTCCTGAGACTGCCGGCCATAAGGTGTTTCATGGGGTTTGTCCCGCACCACAATATAAAGAACCACGGAGGCGATGAACGTCGCCCCGGCAAAAATCGTAAATACAAGACGCCAGCCGATTCCCTCCACCATGAGAACCAGCGGTGTGGCGGAAGCGATGGTCCCGATGGCCCCGACTGAGGTGACAACAGCCGACAGGGTGGCGAATTGCATGGGGCTGAACCAAAGGGTCAATAGCTTGAAGCTTCCCATGAGATTGCAGGCCGTACCGAAACCCATCAGTGCTCTTCCTACCGCCGACATGCTAAGGGATTGGGACCATGCAAAAAGAACCACTCCTACAGCGGCGATAAAGGACAGTCCGGACATGATGCGCCGGGGCCCGATCCGGTCGAGATACAAGCCGATGGGAATCTGGGTTATGGCGAATGTATAAAAGAACACCGCAGACATCACACTGAGACCCTTTGCATCGAGCGCCAGATCTGTCATCAACTGAGGGGTGATGACGGCAATGGAAGTTTTGTAGAATTGAGAAAGGACGAACAGGAAGCATGCGGTGGCAAAGATGATCCAAGCCCGGTAATTAGGGTTATTCATGGATATATTCCTTGCTAATCCTCAATTTCGATTTCACCCTTTCTGATGCGCTCGATAAACGTAAAATCGGGCAGTCGCCCTGCGTTTGGCGATCAGGAGCATTTCGTCTTTAACCAGTATGGCGGCAGTAACTCGGATCATAGTCCATTTTCCTGTTCATGGTGAATCGAAAATCAAGTTGAGAGAGTAACTGGAAACCTGATAAAGTGTCAAGGGAATGAAATGAATGATAAAATGATAAGAAGCTGCTTTTTTAACGCGGATAAATCGAAATCCGCAGGCTTTACGTCGGCTTCAGTTGCCGCCCCACATATTGAGGCATCAACTAAGATGGCGAATCATCATACATGATGAATGTTTCAGTTGGCGGCCATTAACCCGCGTACCAGCCATATCGAAGGGTAACGGAGTGATGGATGATTGGCAAGTAACTGTTAATCATTTTTCTCAATGATCGATGCGTCATTTTATTACTTCGTTGGTAATGTAAAACTGAATGTTGACCCTGAGTCCACCTTACTATTGACTTCCATTGTCCCATTATGAGCATCAATAATCTTTTTTGCAATGGCCAGTCCAAGACCTGTGCTCTTTTCCCCGCCGGTCGGCTGAGCGCTCAATCGTTGAAAATCACCAAACAGTCTCGATTGATCCTCCTCGGATATGCCCGGTCCTTCATCCCTGACACTGACTTTTGACATTTTCCCATTTTGGTTCAAAACGACGTAAATATTCGAACCCTGGGGAGAGAATTTAATCGCATTACTCAAAAGATTATCAAAGACCTGGGCCATCCGGTTGGGATCAAATAGTGTATCAGGTATTTTAGAGAACTTGGTGTGAATTGTTATATTTTTTCTCTTGGCAATAAAGTCGTATATTTTGAGTCGATCCTTGATCAATTCTTTAAGCGACTCTTTTTTGAGTTGAAGCTCAAGCCGTCCACTTTCAATAATCGAAGCATCGAGCAGGTCGTTCACCATGGCCAACATATGCAGGGCGGCATCGTGAATGAACGTAACATATTCCGACTCACGCTCGGTTAGCGGTCCAGGTTCTTTGTATTTAAGCAGTTCGCTGAACCCCATGATAGAAGATAACGGGGACCTTAGATCGTGGGCGACAATCCCAAGAAAGCGATTTTTTTGCTCGTTCAATTCCTCAAGCTCGATATTTCTCTGTTCCAATTGCCGCTGCATCATCATAATTTCACGGTTGACCCGGTCCAATTCACGGTTCTTCTGAATGGCATTTTCATATGTGGAAAACAGAAGGTCGATGATTTGCATGCGATCTGATGTGATAAAATGTTTCTTGTCTCCAAAATATATCTCAATGCCTATTTCTACGTTCCTGCCTTTTCTCAATTCTTTGCTGATTAAGATATTTTTAATGCGGGAGAGCAATGATTCTTCTTCATAAGGTTTGGTTACAAAGTTATCTGCACCACACTCCAGGGCCTTTATTACATCTGCCGGATCAGAAAGGGTTGTCAGAAGCATAACCGGGATATCTTTTAGATGATCATTGGATTTGGCAAGTCGGCAAAACTCAAAGCCATCCATCTTTGGCATAATGATATCGCTGATGATCAGCCCTGGAATGTTGTCCTTCACATACGACAGGGCTTCAGAACCATTATGGGCAACCGTTACCCTGTAGTTGTTTTTTTCCAGGAGTTGTTGAATTTGGAGCGCTTGCGTAGGGCTGTCTTCAACAACCAAAATTTCTATGTCACTTTCTTCGATCTTGTGTATTGATGACATGGTCTCTTTTCCCTTTTTATGGATTTTACGATTGAACAATGTTGATCTAAAGATTAAGATACGTTGTCAATTTTCAATCGAAATTTGTCACTTTTGATTCAGCATAGAACTCAGAAAAGCAGCAATCTCTTCAGGTGAAAGCACATGATTTGCCGCTCCTATTTTAATGGCCTCTCCCGGCATCCCGTGAACTACGGAACTCTCCTTATCTTGGGCGATGGTGATTGCGCCTTTATCTTTCATCTCTTTAAGTTCCAGAACACCATCTTTTCCCATTCCGGTAAGGAGCACACCCACGGCCCTTTGTCCAAAAGCCTTTGTAACGGAACGGAAAAGATAGGAAACAGACGGCTTCACGCCATTCTCGGGAGCAGCGCTGCTGAAAAATATCTCCCTCTCTCCTGTTATCCCCATATGATAGCTCTCGGGGGCAAAATAGACACCGCCTCTCCTGACGCGATCCCCATTCTTAGAGATTTGAACTGAAAGAGGGGTTTCATGATCCAGCCATTCCGCCATACCCTGGAGGAAACCGGGTGCAATATGCTGCACAATCAATATGGGAACCCGAAAATCATTTGTCAGATTTGAAAGGAGGGTCCGGATGACCGGAGGTCCACCTGTGGAGACGCCGATGGCCACTATCTCAATGAGAGCAGCAAGGCCTCCGTTTTCCACTTTTGATGGAAGCCCGTCAGGGGCCTTTGACTTCTGAAATTTTGCAATCCGCCTTACGACCCTCACTTCAGACATTAATTTAACGGTCTGAACGAATTTGGCGGTTATGCGTTCAAAGTCAGGGTGGTCTGGACCTTCAGGCTTTTTTAACGCTGCAACGGCCCCTGCTTCCATGGCTCGAAATGAATTTGTAACATCTTTGGTGCGCAAGCTTCCACTGACAATAACAATGGGCACAGGGTGTGTTTCCATGATCTTTCGTGTGGCCGCATACCCATCCATCTTTGGCATTTGAATGTCCATGACAACCACATCCGGATCCGTCTCTTGCACCAGTTTGATGGCCTCCTCACCGTCTCTGGCCTTGGCCACCACCTTAAGCTTTCCATCCGTATTGATGATATATGTCAGGTATTCCAGAGCCGTGATAGAATCATCAACAAGGAGAACCTTTATGATTGATGGTTTTTGTTTCATCTTTCGATCTAATTTTTCTCCAATTATTAGTCCCCGTCAATCTTTGGATTTATTATTGATTTATCCAATCAACAATCGCCAATCATAAATCCTAAATCAGTCTTCCGATTACCTCTATCAAATTGCTCTGGTCAAAGCTGCTTTTCACGATATAGGCGTCGGCTCCCGTATCAATACCGCGTTCCCTATCCTCAGGCGATTCCCGTGCCGTGACCAATACCACAGGAATTTCTGAAAATCTCTTATCTTTGCGAATCTTCTCCGTTAACTCAAAGCCGTTCATCCTTGGCATATCCACATCCGAAACCACCAAATCGAACCCTTCTGTTTTGAGTAATGTATATGCATCCTGACCATCAACGGCCGTTCTGACATAATGACCGGCTGTTTCCAATATGTTTTTAATCAACGTTCTCGAGGTGATGGAATCCTCCACAACCAGAACCGATTTTCTCCTTTTTTCTTCACCTTCTTCTGCGGCTTCAGATTTGTAAAGATCGGCAGTTACCCCTAACGAAGATTTCAGGAGATCATGAACGTTTAAAATGGGAACGACTTTCCCGCTGCCCAGAATCGTTGCCCCGGCAATGTTGGGGACACGGGAAAGTTGCTTGCCAAGACCCTTTGCCAGCACTTCCTGCTCGTGCAAGACTTCATCTACCGTAAAGGCGATCCGTTTTTCTCCGCTTCCTAAAACCGCTACGGTTACAAACGCTGTCTGGTCTTCCTGGTTTTGCACTTGAGGAAGCTTCAGTATATCGGCCAGCTCTACCAAAGAAAGCACCCGACCGCTCACAGAAATGGTGGCCCTGTTTTCAACGGTTTTAATCTGATCCCGGTGGATACTCGATACACGTTCGACATGGAGACTGGGCAGGATAAAAAAATGATCCCTCGCTTTCACCAGGACACCTCTGAATGTCGCCAGGGTGACCGGGACCTGTATCCTGAAAGATGAGCCCTTGCCAGGGTTGGTTTCCAGGGCTATATGGCCGCCAAGTTTTTCAACGCTTTCCTGGACGATGGCAAGGCCGAGTCCTCTGCCTGAGATCTGGGTAATGATAGGGCTTGTAGAAAAATGTGACCGAAAGATAAGTGATAACGTCTCCGGGTCCGTAAAATTTTCTGCTTCCTTTCTTGAAATAATCCCCATTTTTATTGCTTTTTCCTTGGCTTTAATCAGATCAATTCCCTTTCCATCATCTGAGATTAGAATTTCAACCATTTTGCCCTCTGTCTGGGAAACGGATAGATCGATGGTGCCGCCGGGGAGTTTTTTCTGTCCAATTCGTTGTTCCGGAGTCTCGAGCCCATGATCGATTGCATTGCGTAAAAGATGAATGAGGGGATCCCTCATCTCCTCCAGAATCCGCCTGTCTATTTCGATTTCCCCACCTTTAAGAACCAGATCCACTTCTTTCTTTTGTTCCCGTGAAATATCACGCACCATTATCGGGAAGGTGTCAAGAAGGGATGAAAAAGGGAGCATCGTAACTTTTTTCATATCATCAAGAAGATCGTCCACCATCCTGCTAAGCGATCGTAAATTCTGTTCCGATGCCTTTGTCAAGACTCTTATATCTTGTCTCAAAGATCCGAACTGTGCCTGATTCCAATCAACAAACCCAAGTAAATTTTTCAGAGATGCAGCGTTTGTACCGTTTTTCTTCAAATGACTTCCCTTATGGACCTGATTTCGCAGCATGCGAAGCTCTGGTTCAGCCTTGGTCCACCTTTTTTTCCAATTCTCAAATGAATGCAAAGCATTCCGAAGGTTAAGCAGATGCTGACTCGACACCAGCTTCAGGGAAACCAGCTCTTCGGCCTTTAGTAAAATTGAATCCAGTTTTGCCGTGGATATCCTCACGCTTTCAGAGATCAGCGGTTTTGCTTTCATAAGCTGTGTTTTCGGAAATTCCTTCTCAGGCTCTGCGGGCACCTTTTTTTCTGTATTATGCTTGTTGGTTTTATATTTTCTCTTCTTTTTACTGTCTTCTTTCTTCTCCCCTCGCCCCTCATATCTCTTTCCTGTGTCCTTTGTCCTGACCTTTTTACCAACACCTCTTCTTGTGTGGTCTTGTTTACTTATACCTTCAACGATCTCTTCTTTCTTCCCATTTATCAATTGTTCCAACTGCTCAACAAGGGTTATGATTTCTTCTCTATGTGAGAGTGATGGATCATCATTTTGAGCTGCCAAAAAGTTTTCAGCGCCTCCCACAGAAGAATGAAGCAGGTCAAAGAGATCCGCAGAGAACGGGATCTCCTTACGTCTTATGGCGTCAAAGATCCCTTCCATGGACTGGAACAGTGCTTCGATATCGGTCAGGTTGACAGCCCGGGCCGCGCCTTTTAAACTGTGAGCTTCTCGAAAGACCACATCTAAAACAGGCCCCTGCTTTTCCGGCTCGGATTCCTTTTCAAGCGTCAGCAAACTGGAGGAGATATTCGGCAGGCGCTCTTGGGATTCCAGCTTGAAGGCTTCCCGAAGTTTTTTGAGTAACTCTTCTTCGTTCATGTCCCACCTCAAACCTTAAACTTTCCAGCCACTTCCTTTAGCTTGTGCCCCAGATCCGTCAGGGTCTGGGTTGCGCCCTCCAACTGTTTGGTACCATCCACATTCTGCAGGCTGGCATCTTTGATGCTGTCCATGGCCTGGGCCAACTGATCCATACCCGCCAACTGCTGCTGACTCGATGCGGCGATTTGAGAGGCTGATTCCGCGGATCTCGCGACACTATCTGCCAGTAATGCGATGGCATCACCCGCCCTGGCAGCCAGATCCACTCCCGCTTCAACCGTTTTGCTTCCCCGCTCGGTTGCCATAACAGCCGTGCCGGTTGCCTTTTGAATATCA
>Ga0180009_10006536_pt1 | contig 12202 bp, 8 predicted proteins | sample OS_PC_MetaG_FD_123537 | JGI IMG/M metagenome (GOLD analysis project Ga0180009, IMG submission 123537) | Groundwater microbial communities from the Aspo Hard Rock Laboratory (HRL) deep subsurface site, Sweden - OS_PC_MetaG | ecosystem: Environmental > Aquatic > Deep subsurface > Groundwater...
CCTTAAACAGGGCATCCCACCAAAGAGAATTTCCGCCTGCCCGTTTGTTCCAAGCAGGGAAGAACTATCTCGGTATCTGGACTCCGGCTGTGAGCTTGATTTGGATTCTATCCAAGACCTTGCTCTAGTTTCAGAGATCCTGCCAAAAGGGGTAAAAATAGGCCTGCGGGTCAACCCCGATGTGCGGGCGGGTTTCCATGACCACTGCGCGAGCGGAGTATGGAATTCCAAGTTTGGAATTCCTCTTGAGGAACTCCCCCATGCTTTGGAGTTCACAAATAGCCATGGAATTCAAATCGGTGGACTTCACGTGCATGTTGGATCCAGCGCATATGATCCAAAGCCCTATCTGGAGGCCATATCGAAACTTCTGGGATACGTAAAACGGCTTGGTCTGGAATCCGGGTATGTCAACATAGGGGGTGGGTGGGGCGTTCCTTTTGATACCCAGGAAGATGCGGATTCCCCAGATCATTTCCCGCTGGGTCAATACGCCAGAGATATCGCCGCCCTATTGGAAGAACATGGCTTGCTTGAAACCCTGGAAGTTCGTGCCGAGCCGGGGGAATTTCTTGTTGGCCCTTGCGGATTTTTGGTCTGCCAAGTTCGAAGGGTATTGGACCGGAAAAAGGACGGAAAAGAGCTTCGAATCGTGGTGCTGGACGGTGGCTCCTATCTTTATCCTGGCCCATCGCTATATTATTCGGAAAACTTTACTTTGATTTTGAATAGGGATGAATCGGAAACTATTGAACAGCTTTTGGCAGGCCGTTCCATGTTGGCTGGAGATTTGTTCGGCCCTCCGAGGATGCTACCCGCAATGAAGGCAGGGGATATTATTGCAATAGGTTGTTCTGGAGCATATTCTTTCTCTAAATGTAGCCGATTTAATCTTTTGCCAAAACCAGGAGAATATTTCTTATGATCGATCCAGATAACGAGCATTTGCATATAACGTCTCCATGCGAAAATAGGGATTTTTCGCGATTGGATTTAAGGAATGAATCAGCTGAAAATATGGAATTTGTCAATTGTACTTTTGATAGAGCCGATTTGAAGGGGTCAAATTTCGCTGGAGCCAAATTTTATGGATGTTCTTTTCAAAAGGTGAGGTGGGATAATGCCGACCTCAGTGGGGCAAAGTTCTTTTCACATGGGAAAGAAGAAATAGCTTTACCTGCAACATATAGGGACGCGCAAAAATCCGGTTCAATGCGAGTGGCTTCATTTCGAGGCAGTGACCTGTCTATGGCTGAATTTACTGGCACAAGTGACCATTTAATTGAAATAAATGATTCAGATTTTTCGGGAGCGGATTTAACTGGTTCACTTTTTAAATATTGCGATCTAAGCCATTGTTTTTTTCTGCAGGTATTATTTCACGCACCAAATGGTTACCAGGTAAGTCATGGATCAGAAAAAAGAAAAAATACTAAATCTATAGGGATATTTGGTGAAGGCTGTAAACTCGATTTCTCTGATTTTTCTTATACCAATTTAACAAATTTACGCTTTCAAGAGTGCGAGAGCTTGGAGGCGACAAATTTCTCTAATTCAGATTTGGAAGGTGCTATCTTTTTAGGACGATTGGATGTCCCTATAAACATGTACCGTGCAAGGTTTAATAACTCAAGGCTTAAGAATTCCACTTTCGAAAATTGCAAGATGGATTCGATATCTTTTTTGGGTGCAGATATGGCAGGAACAGTTTTCAAAGGGGAAAAAACAACTGCACTTGCTGCAGATTTCTCTAACTCAAATATGGCCGGATTTATTGGCAATGATTGTAACTTTACAGCAGCTATCTTTTCTTGTGCATATTTATCAGGAGATCAGGAGATGAATTTGGAAGCCGCAAAGTTTAAAAAGTCGGAACTTGTTGCAACTGATTTTTCTTCCGCCGATTTGAAAAACGTTGACTTTGAAGGCGCAAACTTATACCAAGCTGATTTTACTCATGCAACATTCGTTGAAAATGACGATAAAGAATCGCATGAACGACAAAGTTATAATGTAGATAATACTATTTTTACTATACATGTTGAACATCAACGGCTATTGAAAGATGTAGATTTTCAGAAAGCAGATTTTACAGGCGCAAGCCTTCAGGGCTGTACATTTGTTGACTGCATTTGTAGTGATACAATTTTTAAAGATGCTATTCTTCGATATTGTCGTTTTCAAGGAACAAAAACTAATCTTACAAGATGTGATTTTTCAGGTTCTGATCTTCACTGCGCAGTTTTCGATGGAGTATCAGGAAGAGATGCCTTTAGACTTCCTCTTGTAAGAAGCAGCTTTGAGAATTCAAATCTTTCATTAGCTGTTTTTGTTAATTGTGATATAGATATTTCAAATTTTTGTTTATCTAATTTATCAGGTGCAAAATTTTATAATTGCTGTTTAGATGCATGCAAATTTGAGCACTCTAATTTTGACAAAATTAAAATAATAGGCTGTTCTTTTAGTTATACATCATTTATCAGAACGAGAGGAACGGATGTTGTGTTTGAAGACAAGATAGCCGCATACAAATCGGAGGACTATTACGATGCGAACCAATCCCCATTTTTTTCTCAGTGCAAATTTAGAGGAAGGTTTATAAAAAAGTTTAAGGCCGCAATTTTGGAGCATTCAGGTTTTATATTGATTAATAGTTCTGAAATTGAATTCGATTATGGTACGAGAATTAATGGGTCTCTATTAAAACTTGAAGATGGGAAAATGGCTATTTCAAGATCGAGAATTGATAATTCTATGATTATTAATAATTCGAATCAAGGCAAGTCGCTGCTTTGCCGACAGGGCTCGTCTTTTGGGACAGAGTTTAAAGATCCCAACAGTAACTGCGAATTCGAAGGGATGTCTTTTGATTCATGCAACATGCTTGGCGCTTGGTATAGCCCCACGTTTAAAGAATGCAAATTCAAATTTACTGATATGAAAAAAGACCCGAACAATCCAGACGGACAAATTATTGACGATGAAATGAGGACCAAAATCAAAGCCAATTACGACGAATTGTCTCTTGCCGGACTACAGAACAACGCCGTTTCATTAGGAAATGATAATGACCAAGATACATATTATGCGCTTAGGCAGGAGAAAAAGCAGGAAGAAGAGATCAAAAAAAATGGCCACCCACTCCCCACCATTTGGGGAAAACTATTATTGGGTTTATTTTTCCTCTACCCATTATTTTTTTATGGCTCCCAAAAAGAGAATAGTATTGTTTTTGAGTTTTTCCTGCCTTTCCTCATATTATTAATTACAATTCATATATTCTATAAATCCAAAATTGAATTTTTAAAAAAATTGTATGGTTACGGAAAAAAAACGGAAATCATTGTACTAAATATATTTTTAGTTATAGCAGGGTTTAGCGTCAGCTGGTTTTTAGCAATATGCAGTGTCACAAAAAAAATCGATTCCGATTTTATTAATTTATACACATTTTTGAAGTATCTATTTAAAAATTTCTTATCAGGCATTCATTTAAGTATTAACACATTTGTTACTATAGGATATTGGAGACCAGACGGCACGGACTATCTTCCGAATGGATTAATGTTATTCTATAGCAACGTTGAGGCGTTAACAGGAGCTATCATGTTGGCGCTGTTGGTTGTCACTCTAATACGCAACTCGTCACCAAGATAACCTTATTTCGCCTGCGATGATAACGAACATGACCGATTTGGTTGAAGACAAAATTCGAAAAATCCTCATTGGTCGAAAGATCATTTGGATTGGTGGGTCATCCCACCTTGTCCGGCCAAGCTTGTCGCAACATGTGAGTGGAGGGGTATACTTTTCCATGGACCCTTCAGACCAAAAGTTCTTGGTAAATCAATCCTTCTTCCTGCTGGAGTCCTATTTCACAGCGCGTCCGGATTGGAATCGCATAGATGATCTCTCCCTAAACAAAGCCCTTCCCATCGGCTGCAAACAGGCTCTATCGGCGAAAAAAAATTGCGCCGTGTTTCCTTACTATGTTTCCGAGTTTGCCTCCGACCTGGCCCGGGAAAATCATTTCCCTCTTTTGGGGAACCCTCATCAGGTTTGTGAAACTCTTTATTTTAGGGATGTCGCCCGTGAGGTGGTTGCTGGAACAGATTTTTGCTTACCCCATGTACTCACTTTTCACAGGGGCTCCGAACCCAATTACAGGGCCTTAACCCTTCAACTCGGAACGAGGAACCTCGTACTCACGCCGCCTTATTCGGATGGAGGGGCATGGGTTTATCCTGTGTCTGATTCTGATTCTTATAATGAAGCAGTATCGGCCATATTGGGGGAATTCACCCCCCCCATCTTGGAGGTGTCCCCCTTTTACGAGGGCATTCCAGTAAATATTCATGCCTGCAATCTTCCAGCCAAGAACGGGGAAGAATGTAAGGTGGTGGCATATCCGCCATCAGTCCAAATAATTGGGCATCCAAATCTTTCAGACGAAAAGCTTAGATACTGCGGATGCGACTTTGCAGTAGGCCAACTCATTTTGCAGGCTATTGGCGAGGAAAGGCTTTATAACATTTGCAAGAAAGTTGGCCAAATTTTATTCTCTAAATATGGATGGAGAGGTATGTTTGGTATTGATTTTCTGTTGCAGAAGGATGGAACACTTATTTTTATGGAAATTAACCCAAGATTGCAAGCTTCTACTCATATTTTAGATATTGAAATTCGTGATGATTACAACCCTATTTTACTTCATTTGTCAGCATTTAATTCAAATGATACCGACATTGCAGAAAGCGTAGCATCTATGAGATATAAGATAGCAGGATCCTTATTGCTTGCATACAACTCTATGAATACAAGATTAAAGGCGATGGATAGGATTCCTGAAGGAGGAGCAAGATTGGTTGACCCGGGAGGAATTTTATTTAGGAATCACTTTCCCTACGGAATTTTAGAACCGGATTTCAAAACTATAAAAAGAAATGTCTTGGATTTGGCCTTGGTCCAAAAGAAGCAATATTCCAAGGCATGTAGCTCTTTGCGATTGGCGGCCTCATGAATCTGAGACTCGATACGGAACGTGTCCCATCACATTTCACTCCATCATTTGATTTAGAATTCAACACTAAAGCTATGCTAAAAGCGTGTTTATTAACAGAAGGAATCCGCTTGCACGCATCATGTGTTGATTTGCTTCCAAGAAAGCCTTTTTACTCCATTGTCACAGAAGGTATAGAATTGGAAGTAAACGGAGATTTTTTTGTTAATGCTCCAATCCAGATACATTCGCCTCGCGAATTAATTGTGAACAATGGCCACGTTTTGATCAGAACCGAAAAAAAGGAATATCCTGTAAGATGTCTCCCTGCTTCCTCGGTTTTGCTTGAAACGAATGTCCCAGCAAATAGGCCTGTTTCAGATTATTGTAGCATCTCTACAGATCGCGCAAACATATGGCCGGTAGACGGTTGTCACTTCGCTGCATGCAAGAAACCATGCCGTTTTTGCGATGTAGGTTTTGGCCCTGATTCTTATCAATCCATGGATCAATCTCTAACTATCAACGCTCTGAAGGCGGTGATACAAGATACATCCCTGCCGGTTCGGCACATTCAGGTGACGGGTGGCACTCCAGCCTCTCACCATTGGGACCATTTTGTTGAAGTCACCAGGCAGGCTTTGAAAACCGAGCTCCCAGTCTCGGTTATGACTTCACCGACCACTCCTCTTTCGATTTTGGATGAACTTTACGAAGCAGGTGTTGATGAGCTTTGTGTTAATATAGAGTTTGTGTCAGAAGATCTCCGAAGCAAGTTGTGCCCAGGCAAGGCTTCCGTGACTTGGGAACTTCTTGAAAAAATTGCCTCTAAGTGGCCTCGTGGAAAAGTCCGGTCTGCGATCATCATTGGTCCAGAAAAAAAATCTACTGTTTTAAAAGGCATCCGCAGAATGGCCGAAATCGGAATCCTGCCTGTGCTTTCCCCTTTCAGGCCTGTAAAGGGAACTCCCATGAGTTCTTTTCCAGGGCCTAAATCAGAGGATTTATACAGCATTTACATCGAAGCTTGCAACATATCAGAGAAATATGGAGTAATGGTTGGTCCTCTCTGCAATATGTGCAAACATAATGTTATGGCTATATAAATAGGTGGCCTGGCCCCATGTGCCACCCCAATGCCGTTGACTTAAGGGAATTGGGTGGCATCCGGGCAGGGTTAAATGGCTCGGCATTCGGCCTACCTCGATTCGCCCTGGCCGCAGGCAGCATCCGGGTCCATAGTGAATACACAGGGCTGGAAAGACGAATTTTCCCATAAATATTTGTCCATGTCGTCCGTGCAGCCAGCGTCCTCCAGTAGCCCATGGCGGCCATCCCCGGTGCAGACTAGGAGCACCACGTGCTTGTTCCGGGAGGCAACCCGAATCTGATAATCATCAAATGCACGAAGAAGCTCCGGGTTCTCGTCAGTAGATTTTTCCAGCAGTTCGTACTCCGATATTCCAGATGGAAGATCTCCGTACCGGACTGTGCCCTCCACAGCCCTTGTAAGCTCTAAGAGCCTGGAAGCCAAGGCCAAGATCTCCGCTTGGTCCGGTATTGCAGTAGTATGCAAGCAGGAATTTACGAAAAAAATGGACAGGGCGCAGGCCAGGATCAGTATGAGCTTTCCATTTTTCATCACGCCATCTCCCAAAAGCAGTAACGGCCGTTCTCATCCTTGCCTGAATCCAGGCTCCATCCCTGGGCATCGGAGAGAAAATCCACCCCGTTAGTCAGGAACCTCCCGATGCTACCCCAGACTTTGCCCACGTTGTCCAGAGCAAGCTGGAAGATATCGTCGTAGTGCATGCGTCCGACTGGGGTCTTCAAGTTCTCGATGTATTGGGAATCCAGGTTTCCCGGATCGGGATAGACCACCGCCATGTCGGCCAAGAGGTGCCGGCCGAAGGGTATCAGGTGGTTGCCTTCCGAGGCGATCTTGTCCACGATTAGGGAAAAGGCCCCGTGCCAGAGGTTGAAATGGGGAGGGTTCTCCCCGAACTCGGCAGCGAACGAGTCATGGAGGGTCGCCTCCCAGGTCCGGGCGATATCCTCGTCCAGGTGCAGGGAGCCTCCCTCCTTCGAACAGGCCCGGATGCTGTGGTCCAGGTGCTCGGACAAGCCCGGTTCACCCAGGTTCAGGGAGGAGAAGATGTGGGCGTCCTGGTTCATCTCGCACTTGCGGTGCTCAGTCTTGTTCTCTTCATAAGGCCCCACCTTCAGGTTCACCACGGGATGGATGGTCATGTCTTGGACCACGTGGGCCACGTATCCCAGGAGCCAGGCAAACCCCCGATGCAGAGCCTTGCCCTCCAGGCTTTTAACCCGGATAGCCGCGTTCCGGATAGTTTCCGGCACCCGTTCCTTGTGCATCCTGTCCGCCCAGGCGGCCTCTGACGCCGTAGGAACCATGTAGGGATAGTCCGGGCTCACCGCCCCAAGCTCACAGAACTTCAAGTTCCTCGTGAGCCAAAGCTTGTGTTCCCGGGACAGGCCGTCCACTTGGTCCAGCCTTTCGCCGGCGAGGCGGTTGGCTAAGGTGATATGGGCGTAAGGTCCGGACATGGCTTCCCCCCTTTCGCGGGTTCGGCCCCGGCAGTTTGCTACCGGGGCCGAAGGACAATAGGTTCTCAACCAAATTTCAAGGGCCCATCTCGCCCACCAAACCCGGCCCGCGTCCTGGACCTTTTGTGCTTCGCACCCTGGCAACGGATTGTCGAAGTCACTCCTTCGGGTTACAGGTCTGCCGGTGGCTCCCAGGATTTTTCATTATCATCTTTAGCAGAGATTTCAAATTTCTGTTTAGAAAGATTTAAAGCTATGGAGGTAATCCTTTTGCTTCCTAACAAGGCCAAGCAAGCTAAAAACAAAAATACTATAATACCAATTTGATCATTCGGGATTATCGATCTCCAAATCATCATTAATAAGATAAAAATTAGCGCAAGAAATCCGCCAAACAAATAAGACCCATAACCTGAAATGATAATCTTTTCATAGATTGCGTTCTTTTTTTTAATTTTTTTTAATTCATGTTCAATCTTCCTCATTTTCATAAGCATACTGATATAGCGGACTATGTGCTCACCACTAGTAGGCTTCATAAGCATTTGATCAACATTTAATTCAAGCGCTCTTCTTGCCAAATGAGGATGTGCTGAGACTGCAATTATTGGCAGAAACATGCCTTTCTTTCTCATCCACTCAATAACAGATAACCCCTGAGTTTTACTATTATCTAAGCGAAGATCAATTATGACTCCATCATAGTCATGAGATCCAAGAAGAAAAATAGCTTCATCTCCATCAGATACAATATCTGATTGAATGCCCAGTTCAGACATGCTGGCTTGAAGAAAGCTTGCAGTTTTTTCTTCATCTTCAACTAAAAGCACTGTTGGCATTTTTCAGTCCTTTTTGCCTGGAAGGGGGAGCGAAATCGAAACAGTCGCACCGTTGGTATTTGCGTTGTTATCAATATAAATTTTTCCGCCGCAAAGCTCGATTAAATGCCTCACAACTGTAAGTCCTATTCCAGTACTTCCAGGCTTTGTCGTAAATTCCATTTGAAATATTTTGGCAATATCCTGCTCGCCTATACCGATACCATTATCAATTACTTTTATTGTTAAGTATTGACCATTTATTTCTGCAAAAATTTTAATAAATTTATTATCAATCGACTTCATTGAGTCAATTGAATTCTGGACAATATTACCCAAGATTGTCTCTAATTCGGCTTGGGTTATATTGACCAACTCGTCATTTAGCTTAAAATCGGTAATAAAATCAACATTGTTTAGCTCGCAATTTTTTCTTAAATTATTTGCGATGTTTTCAATCAAAATTATAGCAAGGGACCTATTATTTTTTTCATTAATGCAAAGCATGGAATATACGAGTTTGTCTGATATTGCTTTTTCGCTAAGCAATAAATTTTCTTTAATGCTTAGTAACGATGTTACTGTGTCAGTGTCATTCATTTTTTTGGAAATAAGCGTGTTTAACATATTTACAATATTGTTGAGGGTATTCCTTATATTATGCGATGACGATGCCATTACAGCGCCAATCTGAAATATCCTGTTCAGATTATTAATTTTTTCCTCATGCGCACTGATTGCGATATCGTATATTCGTGACAACGTAACAGCCATACTTGATAGCTCATCCTGTGCGTCTTTGAGAACTTTTTCATATAAACTTTTATACATAATTGCAATATCAGTTTTTTGTTCTACATCCTCTATTGCAGGGTTAGTCATTTTAATCATATTAATTTCTTTTTTATTATTGTCAATCCTATCTATGCAAATAGTTTTAATTTTATCATAATCACCAATATCGTCAATATATAGGTTAAATAGTTTTAAAAGTATTTTTCCTTTTAGCGAATATTGGCTATTCTCATCGCACATAGAAATTGCCATATTATAACTTTTCTCAGCATTAAAAAATTTTTCAATAGATTCAAAGTATTGACCTTGGCAAATCATATGCTTAATCATTGCAACCTTGTCATTATAATATTTGCTAATAATTTGCGCTTCATCAAGACAAGAATAAGCTTCGATTGGCATATTTTGTTTTACATAAAGCCTTGATAGCTGACCTAGCCTAAGACCTAGTCCCCTTCTTTCCCCAGGAATGCGCCTCAGAATTTCAACTGATTCTGTAAGCATTTTTATTGAATTAAGTAAATCTCCTTCAGCTTCGTGCAATAGTCCAATATGGGCGATGTTCCTAGCGATTCCGCGTTGATTATTAATCAGCTTATTTAATTCCATAGCACTGATATAGTAAGAGTACGCAATATCATAATCAATAGTTACTTGGCGAAAAATGTCGCCTAATTCATCTATGCATGCTGCAACACCAAGTTTGCCACTTTTATTATCAATTTTTGAAAACATATCTTGTGCTTTTTTTATATATTCTACTCCACGAGATGGCTGATTAAGATAATTAACATACATCTTACCTAAACGAAAAACTTGCCAATTTTCCAACGCATACAGTCCCAATATATTTGAAGCCTTTTTGGCCTTTGTGTAATATTCAATCGCTTTAGAAAAATTTGATAAATTCCTGTAAGATGTGGCTATGTGAGCGAGTGCGTATACTTTATGGAGATGATTTATATTTTTAAAAAAATCTAAAGCTTGAAAAGCTATTCCTATCGCCCTATCTGCATAATTAAGTTTAAGTGCAATTTTCGAGAATTGCGAATAAAAAATCCCCAGCTCAAGACAATCTAACGATTTATCAAGTCTTTTGCTAGTGATACTAAAAAATGCAAACGTATAATTATGATTATTATCAAAAATTGGACTGATATAATCTAACAGTTTTTTAAGATCTTTATTATCTCTAATATCTTTTTTGCAATTGATAGAAGAGTCAATGGCTATTTCATACCCAAAAATATTTTTTTCAATACTCATCAAATGCTTTGACTGTTCTTTAATTTCATTAAGCATAAGATACTCTCCTTATAATCCTCAAAGCTATGCTTCTCCCTAACCGAATATTGTTTTGATAAAAAAATTCGTATGCCATATATGCAAGTTCTAAGGCCCTATTTATGTTATTAGATAATAGATATATATTTGATAAGCTTAAAATTGAAAAATAATACCCTCTTAAATAATTATATTTTTCAAAAATTTTAATAGATGATATACAATATTCATACGAATTCGAAAAATCAAACGTCCTTAAATAGTGATCTGAAATCGCCTTAAGCGTAAAACCAACACCGATTTTGTAACCAATCGAAGTAAAAGCTTGATTTGCATTTGCAAAATTGAGCACTGACAAATGACCTTCGCCTAAAACGGATTGGATTTCTCCGATACACTTAAAAGCATATGCCATCCCTTTTACATCATGGGAAATTCTTGATAATTCAAGAGCCGATTTGAAATAATATAGCGCTCTTTTATATCTCCCAAAAATGCGATATATCTGCCCAATTCCTTCAAGCGCCCAAATGATGCCCTTTATATCATTGAAATTTTTAAAAAAATGAAGCGCCGCAAGATGCTGTTTCATAGAAATAAAATAATTTCCAATAATTCTATTGTTCTCGGCAATACCTGAAAGCACGTGTCCGTACACTAAAAAATTCTTTGATTTAACACAATAACTACGTGATACTACGAGTTCATCAAATGATTTTTTATATTCACCGTTAGCCCTATAGGTATTTGCTGCATCTAAATGATACCATGATAATCCATTATTATTTTTCATATTTTTGAAAATAAATAATGCATTATTTAAATATTCTTTTGACCCATTATAATTGCCAACACGCCTGCAACCTTCCGACAAAACTAGATTTGCAATCCCTTCTTTATAAGAGTCTCGCTTTATCATGTATATACTTTTTATTTGTTTAAAATTAGATTCTATATCAATAAATGAATCCACTTCTATAGACTTATCATTTAGCTCACGAACTTCTCCTATCAAATTCATTGCATTGAGCCCTTTTTATTGGTTGTGATAGGGGGGCGGGCAACTGGTTGCCGGGATCCGAAGAACAAACAGTTCAGAAAAGCGCTTGGACCGGACGATCCATGCCCCACAACATCCTGTGCCCTGCCAAACCGCCCAAACTCGTTTGGATCATGTTGTCTATTCTTCAACATTTTATCACCTATCACAATCCAAAACAACGATCAATAGCAATTGATCCCCATACTCAGGACGGCTGAATGGTGGGACTTGGAGGACTCCCTTCCCGGGAATTTGCCCGGCTTTTGGGAGTGGATCGGCCGCCCCGGATTGCTCTTTTGATGTTGGCGCCCCGCATGGGGGCCTGGGCCGCTTTGGTTGGCCCGGGCCTTCGGCTACTATGCCGCGCGTTTGCCCCGGACAATTCCGCCTCGGGAACCGTACCACCAGCCTATGGCCATGCCGATCAGGGACAGGGTGGTCAGGAAGACGATTTCCGTCAGGTCCAGCATTCTGGCCTGTTGGGCGGCCACCACTTCCGGGGTCAGTACGCTTTTGAAGAAAAACTCGTTGATCTTGTACAGGAACCAGGCGGCCGCGCAGGTTATGAGTATCCGCACCCAGGCCCGGGCCGCGTCCGTGAAGGCCAGGAAGGCCGCCATGGCCCGGCCCCATTGGCCCGTGAGTTTCAAGCCCCGGGAATAGGTCCGGCCATCGGTCTGGTAGCTGGCCGAA
>Ga0180009_10006537_pt1 | contig 12202 bp, 12 predicted proteins | sample OS_PC_MetaG_FD_123537 | JGI IMG/M metagenome (GOLD analysis project Ga0180009, IMG submission 123537) | Groundwater microbial communities from the Aspo Hard Rock Laboratory (HRL) deep subsurface site, Sweden - OS_PC_MetaG | ecosystem: Environmental > Aquatic > Deep subsurface > Groundwater...
CATCGAAGGCAGTTGGGGGCTGGGTGAAACCGTTGTTTCCGGTTCGGTCAACCCGGACAAATTCGTCGTTGACAAAGTGGTGATGGAAGCCTCGGAAAAGACCATCTCCACCAAACACATCGAATGCGTATATGATCCGGCCAAAGGGGGGGTGATAAATTCCGATGTGGACCCCGATATGCAGTGCATCTGCTGTCTGGCCGATGAGGAGATCAAGGAACTGGTCAGTATTGCCAAGATCATCGAGAAGCATTATGGCCGCCCAATGGATATTGAGTGGGCTATCGACAAAGATTTCGCTTTCCCCGAAAATATGTTCATCGTGCAGGCCCGTCCGGAAACCGTCTGGAGCCGGCGAGAAAAAAAGCCGCTTCTCGGCGCCAAAAGCGGTTATCAGCTGTTGATGGAACAGGCAATGAAGGTAATTAAGGTAGGGGCGTGAGACTTGACCGCTATCCCGTTTATCGGGGTTTGGGGTGTCTGCCGAGGATAGAAAAAGACTGTGCAAATAATCAACGAAAACATTATATGAGGAGGATAATTGAATCATGAAAGACATGCGGGACTTTATTGCCAAAGCAGAAGAAGCGGGGATTCTCAAACGGATCAAAGCCAAAGTGGACTGGAACCTGGAGCTGTCGCATATCGCCAAACTCAACGAAGAGCAGCAAGGACCGGCTCTCCTTTTTGAAAACGTCAAGGATTACAAGACACCGGTGATCACAAGTGTCTGCACAACCACGGAAAGACTGGCGCTAATCATGGGACTGCCCAAGGATTCGAGTCTGACCGATCTTTACAAAGAGTGGGCCCGGCTGGGTGAAAACCTGGTCCCGCCAAAATGGGTCGATGCCGCCAAGGCCCCCTGTAAGGAAAACATTCTGACAGGCAAAAATATCGATCTTTACAAGTTTCCCGTGCCCCACTACTACCCGCTGGATGGTGGGCGCTATTTCGGTACTGCCCACTTCATCATCAGCAAGGATCCGGATACCGGCTGGGTCAATCTGGGCACCTACCGCAGCCAGCTTCTGGGCAAAGACAAGCTCGGCACCCAGTTCATCAAAGGCAAGCATGCCGACATCATGTTGAAGAAATACCAGGCCATGGGCAAACCCATGCCGGTGGCGTCTATTGTCGGGTGCGATCCGCTGCTGTTCATTCTGGGTGCGGCTCGCGTATCGGCCTTTGTGTCAGAATACGATGTTGCCGGAGCCCTGCGCGGCGAACCGGTTGAAGTGGTCAGGGGCGAGACCGTCGATCTGCCGATCCCTGCCCACGCCGAGATCGTGGTGGAAGGTGAAGTTGACGCCAATAAGTTCATGGATGAAGGGCCCTTCGGTGAGTACACCGGCTATTACTCCGGCGTGGGCACGGACCCCCGCAATTTCATCGACGTCAAATGCATCACCCATCGCAATAATCCGATCATGTGGGGAACCACAGTCGGCCGGGCAGTAACCGACACGCATATGACCATGGCACTCTCTTACGGGGCCACCCTGTGGCAGCAACTGCTTGCCATGAAGATTCCGGGACTGAAAGCCGTCTACTGTCCGCCCGAAGGTTCGGGCCGATTTTTGGCGATCATTTCCATGAAGCAGATGTACCCGGGGCATGTGGATCAGGTACTGACTGCCTCCATATCGACCGAAATGGGCGCTTACGGGTTAAAGACAGTCATCGTAGTGGACGAAGATATCGATCCCTGGGATATTCCGCGGGTCATGTATGCTCTGAGTTTTCGCTTTCAGCCTAACCGCTGTCAGGTAATCAAACGCGGACGTTCCACGCCGCTGGATCCTTCACTGCCCATTGACGCCAGGGAAATCACCGGCCGGCTGCTGTTGGATGCCACTATCCCATATGAATGGAAAGAGAAGCCGATCCCCATCGAGCTGGATAAGGAGATAGTCAAGAAGGTCAAAGCCCGCTGGTCGGAATTAGGGCTATAGAAACGTAAACAGTATATATAACACAGGGCGGCGATTCATATCGCCGGCCTGCGATTTTATCCGCCCGGTAAAGGAGATACAGGCATGTCCGACACCAATTTGTTAGACGGCAAGAAGATCCTGGTTGTAGATGATGAACCTGATGTATTGGAGGTGTTGGCAGAGTTGTTGGATATGTGTGAGGTGGTCACCGCTTCTACATTTGAACAGGCCAAAGAGTTATTGGAGACCCGAAGTTTCGATATCGCTGTTTTAGATATAATGGGCGTAGACGGCTACGGCCTTTTGAGTATCGCCAAGCGACGACGAATCCCGGCGGTCATGTTGACGGCTCATGCATTTACGCCCCGCAATCTGGTTAGAACCATAAAAGAGGGCGGTTGTGCCTATATCCCGAAAGAGGAGATGAGTGGCATCGCCGGGTACTTGGTCGATGTGCTCAAGGCCGTGGCGAGCGGGAATAACCCCTGGGACTCCTTGCAAAACAGGCAGCTGACCTCCTATTTCGAAAAGCGATGGGGGGCGGCCTGGGCGGATGCCGATAAGGAGTTCTGGGCAAATTTCAAGGCCGGCCTGAAGGCCAGGCGTTCCGGCCCAAAGGGTTCAGATCAATAGTATAACCGAGATGAAGTATAAATTCTCAATAACTCCGGGCATTGCGCTTTGGACAATGATACCAATCCCTGAGGAGGTTAGTTTTGAAACCGATTCGTTATAAAAAAGAGATGGTCGATGAGTTCCTGCGTGATGGGTACTGGACCCAGGAACTTTTTTACGATTTTTACGAACGCAACGCCCGCGAACTGGGTGACAGGGAAGCCTTTGTGGACTCCAGATACAGAGTTACCTGGGCCGAGGCCAAGAAACTGGTGGACGCCATCGCTATTTCATGGGTCGATTTGGGAATCCCCAAATTTTCGCGCATCATCATTCAATCCCCAAACAGCGTCTACGGCTTTTTGGCGCGTATAGCCGCCGAACGGGCCGGGCTCATTTCGCTGACCGTCTATCCCTATCTGCGTCAGCTCGAACTGGAATATATGGTGAAGCGCACCGAGGCCACCTCTGTGGTGATACCCAACGTGTACCGCAATTTTGATTACCTGGAAATGTATAAAGGACTTCAGACGCAGTTTCCCCACCTGCAGTATGTTTTCCTGTTTGATGATGAAGTGCCGCCCAATGCCCCCGAAAAAACCTATTCCCTGACTACCATGGCTCAGGAGCGGGTTAAGAAACCTGTGGATGTGGCCAAACTTGCGAAAAGGCGCCTGGATCCCATCTGGAATGTATCTCTGCTGACTACCACCAGCGGCACCACCGGGATCCCCAAGCTGGTGGAATGGCCAGCGGCCCCAAGGGTATGTACCTCCAAAGGGCGGGTGGAAATATGGAAGCTGACCAAGGACGATATCACGATGGCAATTGCACCCCATGCCGGCGGAGCGGCCGGGACTTTGACTTATTTTGCTGCGCCAATCGCCGGAGCGAAAACGGTCATGCTGGAGGAGTTCACCCCTGAAGATGCCCTGGCGCTCATCGAAAAGGAGAAAGCCACGGCCATTGGCGTGGTGCCGACTCACTTGATCCGCATGCTGGAAGCCAATCCGGCCAAGTATAATTTGAGTTCTTTGCGCTTCATCCGCTCGGCCGGTGGTTATCTTTCACCCCAGGTTGCCGAAGAGGCGGAAGATGCTTTCAAGGCGGTCATTACCTCCGATCTGGGCACCCAGGACAAAGGATCCGTATCCGGCTGCCGGATAGAGGACAGCAAGGAACTGCGCCGCCGCACAGTGGGGCGAATGCTGCCCGGCAACAAGGTGCGGCTGTTGGACGAGCAGGGCAAGGAAGTTGCGGACGGCGAACCGGGTATTCTCTATTTCCGCGGCCCCCATGCGCCGGCCGGATATTATCGGGATGAGGATCTCACCGCCACTGTTTTCGACAAAGAGGGCTGGTGTACCACCGAAGACATCGTCAAGTTCGATGAAGGATGCCTCTGGATTCTGGGGCGGGCCAAGGACATGGTTATCCGGGGAGGACAGAATATCTATCCGGCGGAAATCGAAGGGCTGCTGAACGAACACCCCAAGGTCTCATCGGTGGCTATTGTGGCCTATCCGGACCGGGAGATGGGCGAGCGTTGCTGTGCGTATGTGATTCCAAAGCCGGGTGAAAGCTTTACCTTCAAGGAAATGACGGACTTTTTAAAAGGTAAGAAACTGGCCATGTTCAAGGTTCCGGAACGGTTGGAGATCGTGGCCGAATTTCCGGCGGTGGGCGATTCCGGCAAGGTCAACAAAGAGACCTTGAAGAAAGAGATCGCCGCCAAGGTGGAACGCGGGGAATAGAGGCGGGAGCAACGCGATGCAAAAAACAGTGTTAATCATTTCTACTCTGGATACCAAAAGCACCGAGACCGGGTATCTGAAAATGAAACTGGAGTCCATCGGCCTCGATACCCTGGTGATGGATCTTTCCATGGGTGGTGAAGGGCTGCTTGCCGGCGATATCACCCCCCGCCAGGTGGCCGAAGCCGGAGGCAGCAGCCTTGAGGCGATTTGGAGCTCCAGGGAGCGGGCCAGGATTACCGCCATCATCATTGCCGGCGCCGCACGTCTGGCCGGACAATTCCTCGCCGCCGGTAAAATTGATGGCGTTGTGGGTGTCGGCGGTTCCACCGGTTCGCTCATGGCCACTGAAGTCATGCGCACATTGCCGTTCGGTTTGCCCAAACTGATGATTTCCTCCACGGCCGCCTTGCCGGGGCTCTCCACGCGCTACATCGGGACCGGGGATATCGCCCTGTTTCATTCGGTGGTAGAGATATCCGGGGTGAGTGATCTCTTGAAAAACGTGTTTGACCGGGCCGCCTTTGCAATGGCCGGGATGGTGTCGGAGGGTATCACCCCACCCAAACCGGGCAAGGGCAAGGCGATTGCCCTGACCATGCTGGGGCTCTGCGAAAAATGTGCCAGCCTGGTTCGCCTGGAGCTGGAACGGGCAGGTTATCAGGTCATCGGTTTTTCCGCAGCCGGAATCGGTGACCGGGCCATGGAGACTATGATCGCTGAAGGTCTTTTTCAGGGTGTGATAGACCTTGCACCCGGAGGAGTGGGGGAACATCTTTTCGGGTTTATGCGTGATGCCGGCCCAAACCGGATGGAATCGGCTGGTTTGGCGGGTATCCCACAGGTGATCTCCAGCTGCAGCGTAAACCACATGACTCCGTCCAAATCTAAATACAAACCGGATTTTGATCAACGCCGCAAATACGATCTGGACAAATACCGATCCTGGTTACGACTTAACCCGGATGAATTGAAAGCCGTGGCCGAAATCTTTGCCGCAAAATTAAACCTGGCTAAAGGGCCGGTTAAGATGATTATTCCCCAAAAAGGCTGGTCAGGTGTGGACCGGCCGGGCCAGCCGACCTACGACCCGGCTGAGGATCGTGTTGTTATCGATACGCTGAAAGCGCGCCTGAACCCGCAAATAGCGATTTTGGAAGTGGATGCCAATATGGAAGAGCCGCAATTTGCACAGGCGGTGATTAATCTGGCTTTGAAGATATTTTAGGAGCCGTTACGAAATAACCTGTACTTTTTTTGATCCTTTTGTTACGGCTCCTTATGCCGGTCACGGCATTTCAATGTTACGATTATTTTTGAACGACGGCATAGTTCTCAGGTTGCAGGGATTGTATGTATATGATATTTGTATTCTGTTTGAACATGACTTTCGGTTCAGGCATCGGATTGAAGAGATAATGGTATTTGATGAATGAAATGATTGAAAGACAACTTCTGCAGTCTGCCGAACCTTATCTGCAAAGCGGACGAAAAGGCGACAGGGAACATACGTTGCGGGCTGTGGATTACGGCAAGTACCTGCTGGAGCGTGAGCCGGGGGATCCGGCGATCGTCCTGCCCTGCTTATACCTGCATGATATCGGCTGGAGCCGGGTGGACTATCAGGATTTTGTCAACGCCGCACCGGCCCAAAAAAAAGATTGTGTCAGCTTGCGGCAGCATATGCAGGAAGGCGCGCAGCTAGCCGCAGGCATTTTGGAGAAGCTGGCCTACGATTCTGCCGGACGTGACCGGATCGTGGCCATCATCGCCGTGCATGATGAACCGGAAGCAATAATTGCCATGCAAGATATTAATGCCGTTCTGGTGATGGAAGCTGACCGCCTGGACCGTTACGGCCCGGAGAGTATCCGCCGCTATCAGGCGATGTTTGGAGAGGCCTATGCTGCTGCCTGGCAAGAAGTCAAGTCCGTGCGCCTGGAGGGACTGGACGCCTGGTTTTGGACCGAAACCGCTAAGGCCCTGTCCCGTAAACTGGCCCATGAAATAGGGCTGTTTGAGGCCATTTAATCAGATGTTATGCAAAAGTCTAAAGGAGCGATCTTGTCCGATAACTCATTTATGGTGGAAACCGGCACAGGCGCCTATGACATCCAGGCCGAGGTGCGACGGATCGGAACGGATCTGCTGGTGGCCATCTGGGGCGGCGAAAAGCCCCACATCGGGGCTGTGGCCGTGGCCCAACCGCGGCCCAGTTTAAGAGATCTTAACGTTGTAAGCGCCACGGCTTCGGTGATTTGCCTGCCTGCCCACAAGGAAGATGAGCTGGCCAAGACGGTTGCCGAAACTTTGGCGGCGGCACTCAATACTTCGGTGGTGGTGACCGCAGGCATTCACTGGGACAATATCCCCCAGGCGGGAATAGGACGGGTGATTGCAAACAGCAAAATTCTGGTGAGTTTGATCCTGGAGCAGGCTGCATCCCGGTGGCCGCGGCTGGCAGAACTTCAAAAAAGCCGTTGATTGCACCGGTATGGCAAGCGATGGCCCAAAATATGGAAGGTAAAGGCATGAAAAATCGAATCATTGTCGGAATATCAGGGGCAAGCGGCGTCATTTACGGGGTGCGGCTGCTGGAACTATTACGCGATACCGAATATGAGACCCATCTGATCATCAGCGAGGCAGGCAAACTCAACATCGGGATCGAAACCGATTATAAAGTTGAGAATGTGCTGGCTATGGCCGATGTTACTTACGAACATGGCAATATCGCCGCGGCAGTGGCCAGCGGCTCATTTTTGACCGCCGGCATGGTGGTGGCCCCCTGTACCATCAAGACACTGTCGGGGATTGCAAACTCCTATACCGAAAATCTGTTGGTGCGGGCGGCCGACGTGTGTCTGAAGGAAAAACGCAAACTGGTGCTGGTGGTACGCGAAACCCCCCTGCATGTCGGCCATCTGCGCTTGATGGCCCAGGCGGCCGACATGGGCGCCCATATCCTGCCCCCGGTGCCCTCTTTTTACCATCATCCCAAAACCATCCAGGACATCATCGATCAGACCATCGGTAAAATCTTCGATTACACGGGCATCGAACACAATTTGTTCCAGCGCTGGGGGGAGGAAGAAAATAATGACGAGTCCTCCGGCAGGCTGAAGATCTGTTGATCAGAGGCGCGACTAAAAGGATCCTCGACCAAAGATGATGAATTCGTAAAAAGTACAAATTCAGACGGCAAAGTAAAAAGCGCATTATGCAAGGCGCGCGAATCTTGAGGAATGAAGCGTACTTATTGGTACGCTGCAATGACGAAAGATGAAACGCAACACAGCAGAATGACTTTTTACGAAGCCGTCAAAGAGATCTCAGTCGGGTGAGTGACTCTCCATAAAATAGCGGTAAAAGGCAGCTACGACCAGGGAATGGCGGATATGCCCTTCCCGGATCAAGGCTGGGATCTCTTTCAAGGGTTTGAGGATGACTTCGATATCCTCTTTTTCATCCTGTACTTGATGGCCTTTCAACGCTACGTCCCTGGCCAGGAAGGTATGGCATCGGTTGTTTAAAAAGGCAGGGTTAGGATAAACGTAATCCAAGGGCAGCATCTCTGCTTCCCGATAACCGGTCTCTTCAAACAATTCGCGATGAGCGGCCTCCTGGGGGGAATCGCCTGCTTCCAGTATCCCTCCCGGGATTTCCAGGCAAAGGTCCCGCAATCCATGACGGTATTGGCGTACCAGCACCACCTCCTCGCCGGATGTCAGGGGAATCACGTTGACCCAATCAGCCGCTTCCAAAACATAAAAATCATGTTCGACGGCAGTGCGCGGCGAACAGGCGCGGTCGATCCGCAGATTGAAAATAGGGAACCGGCGTTCGGTCCGGCTTTGAATCAATTTCCAGGGCTTAGGCGCCATGTATTTCTTCCTTTCAAGTTGGTGTTATTACCGGGTAGACTGAAAAGAAACCAGGTAAGCATATAGTTTCCGGACAGGATTAAGCTGATATTGCAACATAATACATGCCTGGGCGATTGGATTGGTCCGATTCGATCCGATTCGATTCGATCCTTGACATACGCCTTCCTCTTTGTAATATATTTCAGGAACAAAAGCAAACTCGACTAACATTTTTGGCGGCGCTCGGAGGCAATACCGAAAATGCATAGAGCAAGGCATTAAAAACGGGCGCAGGCCTGATTTGGTCCGCGGGAGATTGATAATGAATTTAAAGGCGATCCTCTTTGATTTCGAAGGGACCCTGGTTGATTTTCAGTGGGACCTGGCGGGAGCCGTAAGCGCCACATTGGACCTGCTGCGAAAATCAGGATTTCCCCTGGAACGTCTCAAGAGCAGGAAATATTCCACCTTGATGCAGGAAGCAATAGCTCTGGCCGCTGAGATCGGGTATCCGCCGGAAAAAGTAAGAGAACGGATTGGAGAAATTTATGACCGGTTTGATGAAGATGCCCTGACCCGTTGGAATCTTCAACCGGGTGTAAAAACCTTTTTTCATGTCCTTACGACAGAGGGGATCAAAGCCGGGTTAGTCAGCAATGTCGGGAAAAAAAACCTTGAAAAGGCGTTGCAACAACTTGGACTTCTTGGTTGTTTTAATGTGGTCATCAGCCGTAATGACGTGCAGTGTTTGAAACCCAGCGGAGAAGGATTGACCCGGGCCCTGCATCGACTCCAGGTGTTAAAAGATAATACGCTTCACGTGGGCGACAGCCTGAACGATATTCTGGCCGCCAAAGATGCGGGAGTCAAAGTAATTGCCATTCAAGGGGGCGAAAATCTAAAAAAAGAACTGCTCTCCGCCGGTCCTGACCGGTGCATCCGTCATTTCAGCGAGCTTTCAGCCTGCCTGGCAACCCTGTTTTCGCGTTCATGAACAGCTTGATTTATTTTTGAAGATCCCCGCCATTGCAATCAGCTTCTTGTGATTATTGAAATTCCGGATATCACCTCCCATCTCGACGAGAAAATTTGTCGCCGTTTTCTCACCAATACCCCGAAGAGAAGTCATGCTACCAATGTCATCTCCCATATCAGATCCGAAAAGTTCAGGGTTATTGAAATTTGAACGAGCCGATGGAGGAAGACAGTTCCTCTGCTGTTGCGGCATTCTGTTGGATGGTGATGTTCATCTGATGCATTACTTCATTGATCTGTGCGATACCCGATGACTGTTCCGTGGAAGCGTTCGATATTTTACTCATCAGAGCTGAAATCCTTGCAGAGCTTTCAGAGAGGCCTTTGAAAGCTTCAACGGTCTTGCCAACCAAGGCGTTGCCATGATGAATGTTTCCTGTTACATGTCCGATGAGACCTGACGTATTCTTCGCCGCTTCAGCCGCACGCATTGCCAGATTACGCACTTCATCAGCGACCACCGCGAATCCGGCGCCGGCTTTTCCGGCCCTGGCAGCCTCGACAGCCGCGTTCAGCGCCAGCAAATTGGTTTGAAAGGCGATTCCTTCAATGGTATTGACGATTTCAGAAATTTCTTCACTGGATTGTGAAATGCCGGCCATGGATCCGGCTAATTCCGTCATGATCTTGTTGACCTGCTGAACCCTGGCTGAAGATTCGCGCATCAGATCTTCTGCCATCATGACATGATTGCTATTGCTTTTGGTCGTTGATGCCAGCTCCTCCAGCGAGGCGCTGGTCTCCTCAATGGAAGCGGCCTGCTGGGAAGCCGAAGATGCAACGCTCTGAGAAGCGGTAAATATTTCTCCGATCATGCTGCAAAGGTTTTCATTCACCAGGTTCATGCGAGTGCACAAGTGACCGATTTCGTCTCTTGCCGTGACCGGCACGGTCTGGGTGAAGTCTCCCTCCCGCATCTTTCCAGCCAGGTCCAGAACCTTATTAACCGGCTGATTGACCATCTTGTTAAACAACCCGAAGATTGCCAACACCAGAATCATCAACCCGGCAAATCCCACGAGGATTCCTTGATTTCGAGCCTGCTGCGCTGCGGAAAGAGCAGCCTGGGTTGATGTCCTGATGTGGATGCCGCCGAGAACTTTCCTTGAACTCCCGTGGCAATGATGGCAGCTTTCCATGTTCAGAATGGGTTGGATCAGACTCAGATAAGGCTTTTGCCTGATCACCTCTTCGAAAGATTCGGGAGGCGTTTTGCCGTCTTGCAGCATTTGAGTTACAGCAGCCAAAGCCTGGTTATTGGATAAAATGGAACTGATACCCTTATGCACCATTGCCGGATCTGATGCAAAGATGATATCTCCTTTAAAATCAAAAATGGAGACCTCGATACCTGCAGCTTGTTCCTTCAAACGAATGAACTGCTTTCGAACTTCGTTGTTATTGCCAACTGCCAAAGCATCAATAACGCTGCTTTCGATGGCTGCTGCCAGGCTTTCACAGGCCTGCTGTGTCTGGCCCCGGATGAGCCGGTTCTGGTTGAATATATTAATACCGATGATGAGCCCGATGCAAAGCGTTAACATCGGCGCGAGGGCCAGCATAACCTTGATCCACAATCTGTTCTGAAAATAGGTTTGAAATTTAACAGGCGCTCTCGGCTCTTTTTTGCCATGATATTTTATAATTTGAAGATTGCTAATGGGCGCCTCCATAAAGCACCGGTTTAAACTTGAAAGAGTTTACCCGTTCTGGAATATGGCATTTCTCGCAAACAGCCAAGGTAGGCTGTTTGATGTCTTTTGGATCACCAGATTCGATATGCAGGCTGCCTGGTCCATGACACACCTCGCACCCCGGATTCTTGAGTTCAGGAGTGGCCTCCACGGATACAAAACCGCCGGGTTCCCCGTGAGCGGTTGTGTGGCATTTCAGACAACCTTGATATTCGGCTTCTGTCAGACCTTTTTTCATGATCTGAACATGCTCAAAGGAACGGGCTTTGTCAGCGTTTGTGATAAAATTGTCGTATTGCTGCTCATGACATGACTGGCAGTTTTCGCTTCCAACATAAGTTTTGACACTATTGCCCTTGGCCAGGCTTGAATTTACGACAATGAGACAACTCATTGTCCATGCGGCCCATAATACAAACAATATTTTAACATTCTCATTGGCCATAATTAATCCTCAGTAAAAGGTTCCCCCACCTTCTTCCGGGTGGGTCACTTGTTCCGGTGTATATAGGGACCGGTTATGGAAGAGTATTTTGCTTTCTTTGCCTGACGGCAGAGCCCTGCTTAATCTCAATCCATTACCCCCCCTTTCTGATTTTCAATTTTATTGCTTTGTTTATACCTGCTTCGAACAAAAGGAATCTTGATTAGCCACGATGTTGGAGCCTATACTTTATTATCGGCTTTTTTCATAAAAACTTTAATTGAAATAACGGGCCTAATCATTTGAAAATGAAAATAGTGGAGTAAAAGGCACAAATGAGGCAGGCTGCCGATGCCTGACCCCCAACTCTGATTTTTTTACTGGCGCCTGGGACTTCAAGGAGTTCATTCGGTTGTCTGGGATGACTCACGTAAAAACGTCGCCCTTTTATCCGCAGTCAAACGGAAGCTTGAAAGGTTTCATAAGACGCTCAAGGGGGAATGCATCCGCCCAAAGACCCCGCTTTCTCTTGACGATGCCAGAAGGATTGTGTCAGAGTGCGTCGATCATTACAACAATGTCCGGCTCCACAGCGCTATCGGTTATATTGCACCGGCAGATAAACTTAACGGTAAAGATAAAGAGATTTTCAAAGAACGGGATCAAAAGCTTGAGGCCGCCAGAGAACAACGGAGAATCAACAGACAGCAGGCGCATCAAAAGATCAACATATCTGAAAATACTCTTAACTTACTACCTGAATCTTGCACGCATTCAGCATTTTTGAGTATCAATAAGAAGAATATCACATAAATTTTCTCCCGCCGCTTTTTGAAACCGATGCCGTGCATGAAATTTCTTGCATCGAATCTTTTAA
>Ga0180009_10006538_pt1 | contig 12202 bp, 16 predicted proteins | sample OS_PC_MetaG_FD_123537 | JGI IMG/M metagenome (GOLD analysis project Ga0180009, IMG submission 123537) | Groundwater microbial communities from the Aspo Hard Rock Laboratory (HRL) deep subsurface site, Sweden - OS_PC_MetaG | ecosystem: Environmental > Aquatic > Deep subsurface > Groundwater...
GAAACAGGACGGAAAGACCGCCGCTGAAATTGCCAACGAAAGAAAACAACGATTAACAAAATCGCAGTTACCTTCATCTGGAAAGGTGCGCCAGTTTGAAAAAGCTGAAAGCGACATGACACCGGAAGAACTGCGTAAAAAATATGCCCGAGAGGTATGGGCAGAATAAGGAGATAAAAAATGGCTGTTCAACAGTATTCAACAGTAGCAGGCCGGAATTTGATCCGGGCAGAAATGAAAATGTTAAAACACGCTGAACCGATCCAGGTTTTGGGAAAGTTCGGCTCACAGAAAGAACAACCGCTGCGGAAGACAGACACCGTCGTTTTCCGTCGGTTAAAACCCTTTAACGCAACCGCTGCCGAAGTTCCCGACATCACAGCGGCGAACTTTGTAACGGCAGAGGGTGTGACCCCTACGGCTAATACCATCAGCTATACGGACGTATCCGTAACGCTGAATCAGTATGCCGTTCTGTTCAAGTTTACGTCCAAGGCCGAACTGATGTACGAAGACGATATTCCCGACGACATGGCGACACTGACCGGTGAAACGCTGGCCGAAGTTGCCGAGTTGGTGGCCTACGGTCAGGTTAAGGCCGGAACGTCCGTAATTTACGCCAATGGCGATACCCGCGTTGGTGTTAATACGCCCATTTCCCTTTCGAAGCTGCGGCAGTCTGCCCGCACCCTTGAATCCAACAGGGCAAAGCGCGTGACCAGCGCCGTCAAACCTGGGCCGGACTTTGGCACATCTTCGGTTGAACCCGCTTATTTGGTTTTCCATCACACCGATGTCACAAGCGACATCCGCGACCTTGCCGGGTTTACCAAGATTGTTGATTACGGCAGCGCGATAAAACCCGTTCATTCCCGCGAGATTGGGGCGTGTGAGGAATTTCGGTTTATTCCTTCACCGTTGTTTGCCCCGTACCTGGCCGGTGGTGCTGCGATAGGTGTAAGCGGGATGCTGGCGGCTGACACCGCTACAATCGACGTTTACCCGATGATCGTGACCGCACAGGACGCTTGGGGGCATGTTTCTCTAAAGGGTAAGGGGTATTCCGGTATCAGCCCAACAATCATCCCAAGTTCACAGAAAAACCATGCAAACCCCAACGGTATGTTCGGGTATGTGGGTGCGGACTTCTGGTATAACTCTGTCCGGTTGAACGAAAACTGGATGACCAGAGTTGAAGTAGCGGTAACTGATCTTGACACCTAATTAAAATTTTAACCGGAGAACAAAAGGCTTACCCGGTATAAAGGAGAATACCACATGAGTAAGATTCAAAAATATATTAACTATATCGCTGATCCGAGGGCGCGACGGTCTGTAAGATCGTTGTTCTCTCATTTCATGTTCGACGATGAGGCAATGACCTTCAGGGATATAGTGTTCGGAAACGGGATTAATTCCAACACGACCCCGATAACATTGGCGGGGGCATTTACCACCGGCATATTGATGTCTGGTGCAGGCACGACCGGAATCAGTATGACGGGTGCGCTAACTACCGGAATTTCCGTGGCGAGTACAAGCACTACCGGAATTTCCGTATCAAGTGTTTGTACTACCGGGATGTCTATTTCTGGTGCTTGTGCGACCGGAATCAGTATTACATCTACCACATCGACCACAAGTCTTGCAATAACCAAAAGTTCAGCGTTGACAACCGGCACGATTCGAGCGTCAAACATGGCGCTTACAATGACGGCTGCTGCAACCGCTAACATAGTCGAAGCGTTAAGGGTGTCAATTACGTCCAACGTGAAGACTGGCGCATGGGCGAACGCTATCGTTGGAAGTATAGACTATTCTACGGCTGGCGCAGCCCACGGTATGGCAGCTTCGATATGTGCAGAGATGATACCGCCCAACGGTTCCCTCGCGAGGGGGGCTTTATATGCGCTTGACGTTGTGTTTGGGTGTGGCGCAAGTTCGAGTTGGGGTAGTGCTGGACCAGTTGCCTTTATGCACCTTGAGAACTGGGGAACCGCAGCGTATTTTTCAGCCAATGCGTACCTGTTACATTTGGACGGTGAAACCGCTGCAACAGGTTCTTTACTTTACACGAACTCCCTAAAAATCAGAATTGGTACAGGCACGAAGTACCTGCCGTATAGTGATGCAGAGCAAGGTTTACACCTTGGCACAAACGCTGCAAAGAATACGATGGTTTCTGCCGCGCCGTATATTTCAATTTACGACACCACGGCTGCAATAACCGGTTCGCTGCGGTCAATGTATATTTCCCAAACACATACCGTTGAAGCTACCGCAAGCCAGACCGAGGGGTTGAAGGTTCTTGTTACATCAAACGTGAAAACCGGTGCTTGGTGTAACGCTGTTTGTGCGGCCCTTGATTACAGCACGAACGGTGCGGCTCACGGTGAGGCTGGTCCGATTTACGCCGAACTGACCCTGCCGAACAGTTCTCTCGTAAGGGGTGAGTTGTACGGCCTTGGCATTGGTATAGGTGTCGGTGCAAGTTCGAGTTGGGCAAGCGCAGGCCCGGTATCGTTTATCAAGTTTGATGCATGGGGAACCCTGACAAATATGAACGCAAGTGGTTATTTGTTCCACCTTGCGGGGGTAACGGACACGGCCAACGGGTTGTTTGATGTGATTGCTGCTGCTGGGTTTGACGGGTGTATCAAAATACTGATTGGTTCAACGAATTATTTTATTCCGGTGTCGCTGGATAACGCTTTTGTATAGAGGATATTATGGAACTTTCTGATTCAACATCTCCAAGTATAAAACGTTGGGACGGCGTTGACCTGTTGGAAGTGTTTCAAGGACAGAAGATAAAAATTAATATCACGGGCGCTGGTGGCGGTCAGTTGTTAGATGTTACCGTTCCTGCCGGTAAAAAATGGACTGGATCTATACGGGTTCAGTTCACAGAATATAATATATAGTGGAGGAAAAAATGACCAGAGAAGAACACATGGCGGAAGTTATCAGGGAAGAAGACGAAAGACGGCTTAACCTTAGCATTGGTGAACCAGAACCCGTTGAACCATCCCCTGATGAAGAAATCGAGTAATCTAAGAATCGCGGGATAGGGCGTATACTCCAACAAGGCTGGTTCCTGGCTGGCCTTCCCGCGATTAACACCAGGCAACCCACAGGAGGTTAGGATATTATGAAATTAAAAAACGGTGAAATTTTTGGTGCAGTACAGGCACTAACGGAACTTTCAGACAGGGATCTTCCGGTTAAGTTTTCTTACTGGCTGGCGAGGCTTATCAATAAACTCGACGGTGCGAACAAGGCTCTTGAAAAGGTAAGAAACGATCTTGTTAAAAAGTACGGCAAACAGACCGAAAAGGGTAATATTGAGGTCAAGCCGGGAGACGACGGATGGGAGGATTTTGCAAGGGGGTTTAACGAGCTTATGGCTGAAGAAGTCGAGGTTGATGTCAGCCCGGTTAATCTTCCGTTAAAACTCCCGCTGGAAATTGACGGAAAACCGATCCTTGTCAAAACAAATGTTTTGGCGGCGCTTGAAAAATTTATAGGACTTGCAGAATAAAACAAAAAGGAGATCAAAGAAATGACACTCAATTTAAACGAACTTGCAAGAGGGGGTACTGTTTGTTTGTCTAAGGCGGGGGTTGCCATTGGTGGAACCACGTCAAAGGCCAGAACAAACGCTCCCAATGGTGCAGGTGTGGATTTCGCCATTAACGGGATTCTATACCATGTCGCCGATGCCGATAATAACATTGTGTTGACCGGGGATGTTCAGACGGCGCTTTATACCAACGTGTATCTGGTGTGTATCAACTCGGCCAACACGATCACGGTTGTTCAGGGAGACGAGGTTCTTTCGGCCAGCTTAACCGCTGGAAGCGCCCCGTTGCATTGGCCGACCCCGACAGTCAACACCTGTCCGATTGGGGCTATCAAGGTTGCTGCCGGTGCGGGTGCTTTTACGCCCGGAACGACCGCCCTTACCGGCGGGACTGTTACCGTAACCTATTACGATCTGTTTGCGGTGCCAGCCAGCCCGCTAACCTCTTAACCTCAAGGAGAAGAACCATGACACTTAATCTCAATGATTTAGTAAGAGGGGGTACGGCATGTTTTTCAAAGGCTGGTCTTGCCGAAGGAACAAACGACCACACGATTAAAACCGCAGCGCCAAACGGTGCCGGTGTTGATTTTGCTATTAACGGTCTTTCGTATCACAAGGCAGACACGGACAACATAGCTCCGACAGTATGCGACGAGCAGGCGCTTGGAACAACCTGTCTTTATGTTGTGACGCTACAGACCGATGGTGACGTAGTTGTTACCAAGGGAAACGAAGTCGATAACGACGATCTGTCCGGTGGATATGCTGTTCTTGATTGGCCGACCCCCCCGGCGGGTGAATGTCCTATCGGGGCCATAAAGGTAGCCGCTGGAACCACAGCGTTTACCGTGGGTGTTGACGACATTACTGATGATGTCGGAACGGGAACCATCACGTTCTATGATTTTTTTGCAGTACCGTCATCCCCGTTGACATCGTAATTTTTTAAACACATTTAAGACCAGAGCACCACTAGGGCCGGTCTTGGGGAATTTCCTCAAAGACCGGCTTTTTTATTCAACCAACCAGGAGGCGTATTTTTATGTCACGAAAAGAAACGGAAGCCCACGATGGCGAACTTGGAAAAGGAAGAACGTTTGGATTGGGAGAAGTTGGAAATCCCGGCCCGATTGAAAAGACCAGCGAGTCTAATTTTGTTGAAGAAAAAAAACTTGCCGCGTTTATGAACGAGGTTCTTACCATTATGGTAGCCCCGTCCACGGAAGACGGATCGTTGGAGATTATCACACCACAGGTGAACGGCATGAACCAGCCGATTATCCGGGGAAGGGAAACGAACGTTAAGCGCAAGTATGTTGAGGCGTTAGCAAGGGGACGAACAACCAAGTACGAACAAAAAATAATGGACCCTAACCGACCGGAAAATATACATATGGCTGAAAAAACCGCGCTTACCTATCCGTTTTCGGTTTTACACGATCCGAACCCAAAGGGACGAGCATGGCTTAAAGCAATACTGGCCCAACCATAAGGGGTGATGGACTATGAATTTTTTAGAGTTAGTTCAACGGCTGCACTCTGAGGCCGGTATTCAAGGAACCGCCCCTGCTACCGTAATAGGTCAGACAGGAATGAACCTGCGGGTAGTTAATTGGACACTGACAGCGTATGAGGAAATACAAGGACTGCACGAAACGTGGCTGTTTCGGCAGGAGGACTTTTCGTTTCCGACCATTATGGCAATTCAAAACTACACTCCCGTGGGCGTCGGCCTAACCGACCTGTCAAGGTGGAAAATAGAACCTGACGGCTCCGGTATAAGAATCTATTCGGCGGTTTCGGACGAGGCGGGCCTTTCTTATTATCCGTGGGAACAGTTTAGGGCGACGTATAAGTTTGGTTCGTCCAGAACCCAATCGGGAAGACCAAGCGTATTTTCAATCAAACCCGACACGTCAATGGATTTATGGCCTATCCCCGACGCTGTTTATACGGTCAATGGAGAATATGTCAAGCAAGTACAAACCATGACCGCCAACGACGACGAACCGGTAATCCCAGACTATCACATGATAATCGTGTGGCGGGGACTAATGTATTACGGAGCGTTTGAGGGGGCAAGCGACGCCTATTCTCATGGTCAAGTTGAATACAAGAAACTTTTGGCAAGGCTAATGCTAAACCAGCTACCAACAATGACTTGGGGTGATCCATTGGCATGAAATCATTACCGAAACCAGAACGCAAGGTCGAGTATGTGCCACTAGATGGCGGAGAAGATCAAATAACCCCCACCCTGTCTGTTAATCCCGGCAGGGCAATTTTGGCGCAAAACTATGAACTTGATTTATATGGGAGATACCGGCTGATTTCCGGCTATGAGGCATACGACGGAAGACCCAAGCCCTCAGAAGCAAGCTATTGGATACTTGGGTTTGATACAGGAACTTCGGAAATAGCCGTTGCGGACACCGTTACGGGTGCTGCCGGTGCGACAGGGGAAGCCTTGGTTATTGAGGTTGAATCTGGATCGTGGGCTGGTGGAGACGCTGCTGGCTACCTGGTTCTTTTTAATGTTGTTGGTGTGTACGTCGATGATGAAATTTTGTCGGTAGGCGGGAACCCGATGGCGATTGCGGACGGAACTGCGGCCGAAAACGATGCTTCTACCGATGAGCTGGATAGTATTTATAAACTGGCAACAATCGAAGCGGTTAGAGATGATATTCAAGCTGTTCCGGGTTCTGGAAACGTTCTTGGTGTTTGGCAATTTGGCGATGTGAAGTATGCCTTTAGAAATAATGCCGCTGGAACCGCAACTGTTATGCACAAGTCGTCTGCTACGGGATGGACAGCGTGTTCTCTTGGCGAACGATTAGGGTTTGATACTGGAACGGTTGCTTTTGTCGAAGGCGAAACCATTACACAGGGGGCGGTTACGGCGGTAGTTCGTCGTGTTGTCGCCAAAGATGGTACATGGGGTGGTGGTGACGCCGAGGGTTTTTTTGTAATATCCGGTCGTGCTGGTGGAGCCTTTGCTGCGGGGGCGGTAACTGGCAGTATAGCGGGTGCGGCAAACGCCACGGCGGTACAAACAACAAACGCATTCTCTGTTCCTGGCGGACGGTTTGAATTTGTAAATTATAATTTCTACGGGTCTAGTTCCACCAAGAGAATGTACGGGTGTGATGGCAAGAACAAAGCATTTGAGTGGGACGGAACGTACTATACTCCCATTGAGACAGGCATGACCGTCGATGCCCCCGAACATATTCTTGCCCACAGGAGTCATCTTTTTTTATCGTTTGCGGGTGGGTCTTTACAGCATTCTTCGCTTGGAGAACCCCATTTATGGTCGGTAGTAACAGGCGCGGCAGAACTTGGGCTTGGAGATGAATGTACGGGTATGCTTTCTATGCCCGACCTTTTGGTGGCTTTTTGTCGAAACTCAACATCCCTATTATACGGAACATCAATAGCCGACTGGGAATTGACACCGCTTTCTAATGAGTCTGGTGCTATCGAGTGGACAATACAAAAGATGGGGCCGGGTCTTTATTTGGACGACAGGGGAGTTACGTCTTTATCCGCCGTTCAGGAATACGGAGACCTAAATGCAAACACCCTTTCAAAATATATTAACCCGTTGACAAAGGAAAAACTAAGCATAGTTCAAAACTCAGTAAGAATTAAGGATAAAAACCAGTACCGGCTATTTTTTACAGACAGATCAGCTATTACCATGACACTCAACACGGGGGATGACGAAGACGCCGTTGGGTTCACGCGGCAATATTACGACAAACTCCCGGTTTGTATTTGTTCAACCGAAAACAGTAGTGGAGAAGAAGAGATATATTTTGGTTCAACCGATGGGTTTGTTTATCAGATGGACAAGGGAACGTCGTTTAACGGCAATGCGATTGAGGCCATGATTAAATTTCACTTTAATCACTTAGATTCTCCATCGACAAAAAAACGAATTAGAAAGATTGTCTTAGAGCTTGTAAGCCCGATTAACACCTATGTAAGCGCAAGCGTCGAGTTTAATTATGGGGAGACTGGCAATCAGGCAACTGTTTTTGCAAACGAGGCTCCGGGGGGGTATTGGGATGTCGATCTTTGGGATTTAATTGTTTGGAACGGCGTAAGCGTATCATCTGCCCCGCTATATGTTGATGGAACCGGACTGAATTTTTCCCTTACAATTTATCATTCTGGTGTTTGGGAGCTTCAAGGTGTTGGCGGAAGGTCTGGTCTTACGGGCGCGGAACCTCACACAATTCAGGGTTACGTTGTTAATTACGACATAAGAGGAATACAACGATGAGTAGTGATTATTTTGATTCATCTCTTTACCATGTAACAGCGGGAACTAGGGTTCGGGCAAGCGATGTTAATACCGCACTCGACGCCCTAGATACCGGCCTTATAAAACTTCCAACAGAAGCACACATTAAGCGCGGGACAATTAATTACGTTGTGGATTCTGGTGCGGCAGACGCCTATGTGGTTACGCTGTCTTATGCCCCGGTAGCATATACCGATGGTATGCAGGTTGTTTTTAAGGCGTTAGCAGCGAACACGGGCGCATCAACCCTCAACGTAAACGCTTTGGGTGCCAAAGTAATAAAAAGACAGGACGGCGCGGCCCTGGTTGCCGGAGATATTGCCGCCGACAAGATTGTGGAGGTTAGGTTTAACACCACATCCGATCAGTTTGAAATTCAGGGAAGCACGGCTGTTGGAACGGGTACAATGGCAGCGCAGAACTCCAACGCTGTATCAATTACAGGCGGAACCATTGCGGATGTGGCAATTACAGGCGGAACCGTTGCGGGTGCGGCAATTACAGGCGGAACTATCACAGGGGTAACATTTAATCCCGACAGCGTTGACGACAACTCTGCAAACGCAGCAGCGATGCAGGCAACGGCAGATCCGTACCCAGCCGGGGTTGCGTCTTTGGCAACAAGTCTTACAGGAGAAATTCAAAGACTTAGATACCTGATAAAACAAATTACCGGTAAAACATATTGGTATGTTGATCCCGATACCGACATTGCAACAATCAAGGTGAATCTATACGCTCCGTCTGGAACAGATATTATAGGGTTTTGCCAAAGTGCAGCTCCTACTCTATGGACACGGAAAACAGACAGGCAGGACAACGCCATGATATGTCTTGCGGCAAGCGGAAATCCCGGAAGTGGCGGTTCTGTAACACCGCAGGCGTGGACAACCGGTGCCCAAGTCCTTCAATCGTCTGGGTCTGTAGGAAGCAGGGCTGTTGCTTACCATGTTACTGAGGCAGCAGGGGTAATATATTCCCTACAGGCCGGGGCTGAAACCAAGGGGATATTAACAACTACGGTCAATACCACTTCTTTCGCCCCCTATTATCAGGAAGTCATAGAATGCACCAAGGACGCATAGCGTGAATATAACAACAAAAAAACTCATTGAAATTGGACTTGATGGCGAAACGGTATTGCAAACCATAGGTGTTTCTATTTCTGGAAGCGTTTATGTTGCAATAATATTAAAATCCGAAAGGGTAATACTACTTCCATTTGGCGCTGATGCCGGTATTTACGAAACGTCCCTGTCTGATTTTAAAGTAGAATTATCAACCATTATATCAGAAATGGAAGTATCGAAGACAACGCTTGAAAAAAGCATTACCGATCTTTCGATATTAAGCGAGGCAAAGGTTGGATAAAGACCCAAGGGTTTCCATGAAGGGCGCACCATGCGGGAAACGAATATTTAAAAAGTGTGTTGGCGTACCGTGGGATGGTAAGAACGGATGTCCGTACTGGCAGGAAATGTTAGTTACGGTTCAAGAGGGTAAGAATAAGTTTGAAGTGGTTAGATCCCAGTGTGTAGAGCTTTGGCAGTTTGACGCTGTTTTTTGGAGTCAGAATAGACTTTCTGGAATACAGGGGGCAACAGAATCTTTTAGAAACGAAATTGTTCCAGCCACCGCCACCTTTGCAAAATTAATGGTAACAGCAATCGAAGCTGCGGCGGTGGGCGGCAGGAAACATTTAGGGCAACCAGAAGAACGTAAGGCGATAACACAGCAATAGGAGCGATTTCTATGGCAACCGACGACCTGTTTAAAACACAGAAAACAACCGACGAAGAAGAAAACACCGGACTTATAGCTTCAACCATGAAGGACGATACCAACACCACTACTTCAAATCAGGATTGGGATAGCGGGAGCTTGGAAATATCAAAAGATGGCGCTTTTTTTACTCCTTCATCGTCCGGGGTTAATGAAAACGATCCCAGTAACGTAACGGTTGCCGGACAGATGGACAAACTTCTATCAAAAGATAGTTTGTATCGTACTGCCGCCGAGACATCCGCAAAAGAGGACGCGGCCAGCCGGGGGCTTTTGAACACATCAATGGCAACAACGGCGGGAACGGCAGCGGCGATTGAGTCTGCACTTCCGATTGCAGAACAGGACGCCGCATATTACGCTTCAAGAGGGTTGGCGGAACAGGGCGGACAGATTCAATCGGGTCTATATGAGAAGCAGGGGGAAATATCGTCTAGGCTATCTTCTCAGGAAGCAAGCCAAACGTCTGAACTATCTGCACAGGAAGCTGCACAAGAAATGGCACTAACGGAGGTCGAGCTTGCGTGGAACGAACTTGAGCTGGAAGCAAAAATGCAGGTTGAGTATGACCGCATGAGCCAGGAAATGCAGATAAATTTTGATGCTACGGCCACAGAAATTTCCGATAGTTATATGGAAGATTATATGGAAATACTTTTAAACCCGTATTTTGAGACAGACGCAGACAGGCAGGCGGCTATTGATGTTCTTAACGCAAACACAGAGAACCGATATTCACTCGCAGCGTCCATAGCCGGTGTTGAGTTGGAATGGACGGGTGTTCCGTCGGGAAGCACAATATACACAGACGCAGACGCCGCCGCCGATGCCGCCGCTGCCGAGGAAGAAGCCGCCGCTGCCGCTGCCCTAGCTGAAAACATGACGAGCTATTCGGGGATATAAAACGACTTCTTAAACGAATCAAGGTGTCTGGATAGGGGTTTTGGTGAAAATGAGAGTCGAGACAATAAAAGACCCATCTCCTGTGTGGGACAAAATAAAAAGCTACCTTGTTGACGACACAGGAGAACTTGAATCAAGCGGACAGTTTTTGGGCGTGTTTGATGGGGAAAAAATGGCGGGCGCGTTTCTGATAAAGCCCATGAATTGTTTTTGTTACGAAATTCACGGTGGGGTAGATCCTGAATATTGGGGGAGGGGGCCAGAAGTTTGCGATTTAGCTGGGCGGGCGGTTTTCTTTTCAACGCCGTGCCTGAAGCTGGTGGCGATTATACCGGAATTTAACCGATTAATGAGGATGTGCGTTAAAAACCTTGGAATGAAACAAGAAGGCATAATTACCAAGTCGTATTTAAAGCGGTATCGCCTTCACGATCAATATGTTTATGGAATAACGAAAGGAGAAATGAAATGCCTCCAGCAGCAGTAGGCGCAGCATTTGTAGCGGCGGGAGTAACGGCGACAGCAGCTACCGTAACTGCCGTAGTAACAGCGGTTTATATTGGTGCGGCCATAGGTGCCGTGGTGGGAGCCGCCACAGCCCTTGTAACCGGTGGTGACGTTCTAAAGGGCGCTATTAGCGGTGCCGTTATCGGTGGAATTACAAGCGGTATTGGTTCGGCGTTTGGGGGAGGGGCAGCAGCAGCGACAACGGTAGGCGAAGTTGGCGTTGAGACTGTTGGTGTTGAGTCTGTTTTAGCAGCCGAAGACGCTGCCGCAGGCGCAGCCTTGACATCTTCTGCGTCCGACGCGGGAGTAGCAAGCGGCGTAACACAGACGGTAACACCGACGGTAACACCGACACCAAAGCCAACTTCTTCCGATGGAATATTATCAGGTGTAGGGAACTGGGCTAATAATAACCCAACCCAAGCGTCGGTAATTGTAGACGCGCTGGGTGGGGTTGCGTCTAGTATGTACGAAAGCAGCACAAAACAAGAAGAGCTTGAGGCAGAAATGGAACGGGATCAGCTAAACATAGACGCTTTAAAAATTAAAGGTCTAACCAACACAGATTTGAAAACATCGCTTCCGTCAATCGCTACATTTACAGAAGAACCGGCGTGGACAATTCCATCAACCGGTATAATCTGGGGAGGAATGAGCAATGCTTAACAACGTAAACCCTGACGCGCAAAAACAGACACAACAGCCCCCCGAAAACCCACAGAAACCGCAGGGCGAGGGTAATCCAGAACAGGATTATTACGATATTTTTGTGGCACAGGGGATCAAGGTTGTGTCGCAGGTTGCCAAAAAGATGCAGGGCAAATCAAGCATAGATGTTCTTGGAAATGCTTTGTTTGAGATCGTTAAAAAGATAGAAGCAGGGGGAGCTGAAAACGGTATCCGGTTTCCACTATCGGTTTTACTTCACGGTTCAAACGAAATCCTTGGGCATCTAATTAGGGCGTCTGCCGTTAAAATAAACGAAGACCAGATTAAGGCGGTTGTTGGAACGGCAGTTGGAAAATACATTCAGGACGCAATTAAGACCGGCAAGATGACACCGGAGCAGGTATCGCAACTTGCACAGCAGGCGCAGCAAAACCAACCAAAAC
>Ga0180009_10006539_pt1 | contig 12202 bp, 13 predicted proteins | sample OS_PC_MetaG_FD_123537 | JGI IMG/M metagenome (GOLD analysis project Ga0180009, IMG submission 123537) | Groundwater microbial communities from the Aspo Hard Rock Laboratory (HRL) deep subsurface site, Sweden - OS_PC_MetaG | ecosystem: Environmental > Aquatic > Deep subsurface > Groundwater...
CATCCTGCCATCTGAAAGAATGGTCTCCCTTCGGCAGTATTTTAAAACCAAAGACCTTGGCTCATCACAATTTATGGCAATTCAGGAAGGTATTTTTCTTTGTTCAAATTGTGACAGGTGCACGGTTGTCTGTCCGGCCGGAATAAACCTTAAGGAACTCTGGTATGATGTCAGAGAAGAATTTATCAGGTCCGGGGCATCGATCACATCCCTTGTATTGTCACCCTATTCATATAATCGCACATACAATCAAGACGATTTTGGTGCCACGCTTTCTGATATGCCGGCCAGACATGCCAAAGGCATTATCGCTTCCAAGTACAAGAAAAAGACTCTTTCAAAGGATGTCCTATCTTTGACCGATATGGATAATGGTAATAAAGATAATAAAGGAGTCGCTCTTCAGGATGCTACATTTGCCTATTGTTTTTCATGTGAAAACTGTACCAATGTCTGTCCTGTGGTCATGAATTATGAAAAACCAGAACAGGTTCTTGACTTGCTTCCTCACCAAATGATGAGATCAATAGGTCTTGGCCTTGAAAATCTTGCACTGGGATCTAATATGCTGTGGGATTGCGTCACCTGTTATCAATGCCAGGAACACTGTCCCCAAAATGTTAAAGTAACTGATATTTTTTATGAACTTAAAAACAAAGTGTCTCAAGATTGTTTTTACTCCCAAAAAGAGTGATGACGTATTCTATGAGCATATAAATATATGAAACTTGTTAAAATATTTCCTTCATTTTAATAGTACAGCAATGGAAAAAAATATGAAAAAATTTGCATTATTTATCGGATGTAACATACCGGCAAAAGTTCAGCAATACGAAGCTTCATCAAGGGCTGTGCTGAAAAAATTAGATATTGATATAAAGGATATAAAAGAGTTCAATTGTTGCGGTTATCCTTTGAAAAATACAGATAAAACCGCATGGATTCTGTCATCAGCCAGAAATATTGCCTTGGCTGAAAATGCTGGGACAGATATTCTGACCCTTTGTAAATGCTGTTTTGGAAGCCTTAAAAAAGCCGATGCGCTTTTAAAAGAGGATAATGACTTAAAAGTTGAAATAAATGAAATCCTTGACACAGAAGGCCTCAAATATAATGGGACATCTTCAATATCACACTATTTGTCAGTATTGCATAATGACATTACAATTGATGAATTGAATAAAAAAATTATAGATCATTATAAGGATCTTAAAATAGCCACCCATTATGGCTGTCATGCCCTTCGTCCTTCTGAAATAATGAAGTTTGATGATCCCGTCGCACCCTCACTTTTTGACAACCTTGTAAATGTTACCGGCGCAAAAAGCATTGAGTGGCCCGGCAAACTGGATTGCTGTGGGGCACCTGTGCTTGGGATTAATGATAATTTATCCTATGACCTTACCGAGAAAAAACTTGGGAATGCTAAAAAAGCAGGTGCTGATTTTATTTGTGTTGCCTGCCCATGGTGCCATATGCAGTTTGATAAAATTCAGGATCAGATTGTTTCAAAAAGAGATAAAGAATACAACCTCCCATCAATAATTTATACACAGCTTTTAGGACTTCGCCTGGGAATTGGAAAAGAAGAATTGGGGATTGACAGCCCAAATAATCAAAATAATGAACATTTGAATCAAGTTTATTCCAAGCTTTTTGACACTGAAGTTAAAAAAGAAAAAAAATCTAAAGAAAAAAAATCTAAAGAAAAAGAATTGATTAAGAAAAAGGTGATAAAAAAAGAGCCTCAAAGTGTTGAATAAAGATTTGTTATTAAAAACATTAAAGTCAGGTTGTTTATAGGAGAAAAAATGTCAGTAAAAAAAATAGGTTCAATAATGGTCGTTGGAGGTGGAATATCCGGCATGCAGGCAGCACTTGATGCTGCTGATTCCGGGTTTTATGTCTATCTTGTGGAAAAGTCACCCTCCATTGGCGGGATTATGGCTCAATTGGACAAGACATTTCCTACCAATGATTGTGCCATGTGAATTATTTCACCAAAACTGGTCGAGGTCGGCCGGCATATAAACATTGAACTTCTAACCTTATCTGAAGTTAAAAATATCTCTGGTGAAGCAGGTGACTTTAAAGTCGATATTGTTCAACATCCAAGATTTGTTGACATGGATAAATGTATTGCCTGTGGTTTATGCGCTGAAAAGTGTCCAAAAAAAGTTGACAATGAATATGATGAAGGCCTTGGAAAACGAAAAGCAATTTATGTAAAATACCCCCAGGCAGTGCCTTTAAAATATTCAATTGATGCAAAAAATTGTATTTTCCTGACCATGGGAAAATGTCAGATATGTGAAAAAACCTGTCCCACCAATGCAATCAATTATGAGGACCAGCAAAAAAATATCACCTTGAATGTGGGGTCTGTTATTATTTCTTCAGGGTGCAAACCCTATGATCCAGGTGAGCATGATGTTTATGGATATAATAAATCTAAAAACATTGTAACAAGCCTTGAGTTTGAACGGATCCTTTCTTCTGCTGGCCCTTACGAAGGACACCTGGTAAGGCCTTCTGATAAAAAAGAGCCAAAAAAAATTGCCTGGCTCCAATGCATAGGTTCCAGGGACAACCACCTGGGTTCCAATGGATATTGTTCTTCTGTCTGCTGTACCTATGCTGTAAAAGAAGCAATGCTTGCCAAGGAACATAGTCATGATCCTCTGGATACTGCTATTTTCTATATGGATATCAGGACCCATGGCAAGGATTATGAACATTTCTATAACCGGGGCAAAGATGAATCTGGAATAAGGTTTGTTAAATCCAAAATTACAAATATTATTCCTGATCTTGAAACAGATACACAAATCATTAATTACATAGATGAAGCTGGAATCCGACAAGAAGAATCCTTTGATATTGTGGTATTATCCGTTGGACTGTGCATTGGCAACGAAGCAATTGACCTTGCAGGCAAAATGGATATCAGCCTTGATCACTATAATTTTGTCACCACCAATAGTTTTGAACCTGTCAAGACGTCAAAACCAGGTATTTTTATCTGCGGTGCTTTTGAAGCCCCCAAAGATATTCCCTCTTCTGTAATTGAATCCAGTGCTGCTGCCGGAATGGCAGGCATAGACCTCATGGATTCAAGGTGGTCTCTTACAAAAACCAAAGAGATCCCTGAAGAGATTAATGTAACAGGAGAAGCTCCGAGAATCGGTGTTTTTGTTTGCAGATGCGGGACCAATATTGCAGGAGTAGTTGATGTGCCAGCTGTTGTTGCAATGGCTAAAAAACTACCCTATGTTGAGTTTGCCCAGGAGAATATGTTTTCCTGTTCCCAGGATACCCAGGATGCCATTACAAACATTATAAAGGAAAAACAATTAAACCGGGTTGTCATAGCCGCCTGTACACCTAAAACCCATGAAGGCCTGTTTCAGGAGACATTAACAAATGCTGGAATCAATAAATATCTTTTTGATATGGCCAATATCAGGAACCAATGTTCATGGATACATGCCAAAGAGACTGAAAAAGCAACTGAAAAAGCCAAAGACCTGGTCAGGATGATCACAGCCAAGGTTGCCCTGCATGAATCCTTAAAGGAACCCACCCTTGAAATTCACCAGTCAGGACTGGTTATCGGTGGTGGTGTTGCAGGCATCATTGCTGCAAAAACACTTGCCGATCAAGGCTATCATACCCATCTTCTTGAAAAGGAAGACACACTTGGTGGTCAGGCAAACAAGCTTTATCAAACCTGGCAGGGCGAAGACATCCAGAATCATCTGGCCTCAATGATAGAGTCTGTAAAACAAAACAAATTAATCGATATCCATTTGAATACCGAAATAACAGAAGTTGATGGATTTGTTGGAAATTTTGAAACTCATATCAGCAAAAATGGTAGCACTGAAATCCTGAAACACGGCATTACAATTATTTCAACGGGTGCTTCAGAATTAAAACCTGAGGAACATCTTTATGGAGAAGATGATCGTGTTTTAACCGGGCTTGAACTGGACCAAAAACTTTTAAATAATGATGAAGACCTGAAGTCAACAAACACAGCGGTCTTTATCCAGTGTGTAGGGTCAAGGATACGGGAGCGGCCCTATTGCTCAAAAGTATGCTGCACTCAATCCATCAGAAATGCCTTGAAATTAAAATTAATAAACCCGGAAATGAATGTTTTTATTTTGTATCGCGACATGAGACCATTTGGGTTAAGGGAAGATCTTTATACCCAGGCCCGGGTTGAAGGGATTCAATTTATCAAATTTGATTTTGAAAAAGAACTTGAAGTGAATGCCAAAGACGATCACCTCCAGGTACTTTTTTCAGACACCTCTCTTAGAAGAAAAATGGAGATAAAGAGTAACCTGATTGTTCTGGCCACTTCCATTGTCCCTGAAAAGGGAAATAAAATTGCAGCTATGTATAAAGCCACACAGAACGCTGATGGTTTTTTCATGGAAGCTCATGCAAAACTGCGACCTGTTGACTGTGCAACCGATGGTATATTCATCTGTGGGCTTGCCCATGCCCCCAAACCCATTGATGAGTCAATATCCCAGGCCCAGGCAGCGGCTACAAGGGCGGTCACGCTTCTTGCTAAAAAGACAATGAACATGGACGGTACCATTGCAATGGTTAACCAGGAGATATGCAGTTCATGCGGTGTATGTGTGTCCATCTGTCCATTTTCTGCCCCGTCCTTTACAAATGAAGGACGATTTGAGGGAAAAGCCCAAATCAACCCGGTTCTGTGTAAAGGATGCGGACTGTGCGTTGGATCCTGCAGATCAGGAGCAATACATCTTAAAGGGTTTGATAACAATCAGATATTTGCCCAGATATTTGCCCAGAATGATGAGACTGACAATGAAACACAAACTTGTGATGAAGATAAAGCAGGCACAGAAAATGAAAAAAATGCAGCAAAAGCTGCTGTATAGGGAGATATGATTAATGAGTGAAAATAAAATAAAAATAACCAGCTTCCTTTGTAACTGGTGCAGTTATGGCGCAGCTGATCTTGCTGGAGTCAGCAGGATGCAATATCCTGCCGATATCCGGGTTATCAGAATTCCATGCACAGGAAGAATGAGTCCTAAATTTATCCTGTCCGCTTTAAGAGAAGGTGCAGACGCTGTCTGGGTGTCGGGCTGACATCCTGGAGAATGTCATTACCTGGATGGTAATTATTATGCTCGCAGGAAATTCGCTTTAATGGGAAATCTTCTGGAGCACATGGGAATTGAAAGGAACAGGGTCCATTTTTCCTGGATCTCTTCGGCAGAAGCCACTAAATTTGTGGACGTGGTCAAGGAGATTTCAAATAAGGTAAAAGAGCTTGAACCAAATAAAAAATTTGTAAAGGACTATAATTAATAAAGGTAATTTTTATGGATACCTGTATAAAAAAAATAAGGGACCTTTCTGCTGACCTCCTTGAAAAAGGTGAGGTGGAAAAAGTGATTGGTTTTGCAAAGGGAACCATTCCCATGGCAACAAGTCCTATTGCCATTCAAAAAAAACAAGATGTGGATAAACTTATTTTTAATTCAACATGCGGACTTAACCTTGCCAATTACGTCTCCAAGGAGAAAGGCAAAATAGCAATTATCGCCAAAGGATGTGACGCTAGAAATATTGTCACCCATATTGTCGAAAACCAGATTCAAAGAGACCAGATTTATATTATTGGAGTGCCCTGCACTGGCATGGTGGACAAACCCAAAATTGCCGCACTTTTTGAAGATGAAATAATTGAGTTTTCAGAAGACAACGGCACCTTGACTGTTTCATCACTATTAAAAACACAAACCCTGAAAAAACAGGATTATTTAAAGGGAAACTGCCTTTATTGTACCCATAAAAACCCTGGGATCTACGACGTCCTGGCAGCAGACCTTGTGGAAGAACAAAAGCTTGACAATCTTTTTCCTGATGTTGATCAAATTGAAGCTTTGGATGAAGAGGCTAAATGGAACCATTTTGAAAATCTGACAAAGAATTGTATTAGGTGTTATGCCTGTAGAAATGCATGCCCCTTGTGTTATTGCCCTACTTGTTTTGTGGATGAATCTGATCCCCAATGGTTGGGCAAGGGCCAGGATAAGACAGATGTGAATACTTTTCATTTTTTAAGGGCCTTCCATTGCGCTGGACGGTGTACTGATTGCGGGGCCTGTGTTGAAGCATGCCCCATGGGTATCAATGTCAGGGATTTTACAAGGAAGCTGAACAAAGACACATTTTTACTCTTTGGCTGGGAAGCAGGCCTTGATGTGACAAAACGTCCTCCTCTGGATACTTATAGTCCGGAAGATCCTGATGATTTTATCAAATAAACAAAAAGGGTATACAATGAAGTTCATAACAATTGATAAAAATAACTGGACCAAAGGTATTGATAAATCCAGAAAGACATATCAACTTTTTGGCCCGGTTAAAGATGAAAATGGGTGTCTGATCAAAAAACTTGATCAAGATGTTCATCCAGACATGGGATATTATGAGTCTGTCATGTCGGCTAAATCTGTTCTCTTTCCCCAGACTGAAAAAATTTTGTTTGCCAGCCTGGATGAATCGCTTGAAGATCACCATATCATGAAAAGAGCAGAAAACGACTATTCTCCCCGTGCGGTTCTTGGCATCCGGCCCTATGATGCAAAAGCTATTGCACTTGTTAAACTCAACTTTGACACCAAAGAGTTTCAAGATCCTTATTGGTGTGATGCCTATGATGTCACTGTATTTGTTGGGCTTGGCATTAATAAGCCAGGGCCCTTTGATTTTTCCACTTCTGTTGGAACCGGACCCTTTTGTGAAGAAAATCTTGACATTCTTCTGGCAGACCTTGATGACAAATATCTGGCAAAGATTCTCACCCCAAAGGGAGATGCTTTTGCAATTGCCTGCGGGTTTGATACAATGGCTGATGAAAAAGAGAGCCAGGTATTGTTTGATATATTAAGAAAAGAAGCTGAAAAAAATATTGCATCCAATGTGGAGATCAATAAACTTAAGGACAAAACCATTCTTGAGCTCCATGAAGCCCCCTTTTGGGATGATATGGCATTTTCCTGTATCAATTGCGGAACCTGCACCTATGTCTGCCCTACCTGCTGGTGCTTTGATATCCAGGATGAGGCCAGACAAAAGCAAGCCTTCCGGTTTAGGAACTGGGACACCTGCATGTCTCCTTTGTTTACCCGCCATGCCACGGGTCATAACCCAAGGAGCACCAAAGTTCAGCGAGTCAGGCAAAGATTCATGCATAAACTGAAATATTTTCTTGATAAATATGACCAGGGAATCATGTGTGTCGGATGCGGCAGGTGTGTCAAAAGCTGTCCAGTCAATATCGACATTCGTGAAGTGTGCAATATGATGAACGCATATGAGAAACAAGATTAGCGAACAAAGGAGGAACCATGGAAAATCCCTATATACCGTATCCAGTTCGCATTGATGATATAGAAATTGCAACTGAGGATAAATCCCTTAAGACATTTAAATTTGTTTTTCTCAATGAGGGTGATGAAGAAAAATTTTCTTACCAGGCCGGACAGTTTGCAGAATTATCAATTCCCGGTGTTGGAGAAATACCCATCGGGATTGCATCTTCCCCGGTTGAAAAAGGATTTGTTAAATTTACTGTTTTTAGAACAGGTGTTGTTACCTCCTATCTTCATAATATGAAGGTCGGAGATATCATGGGAATTCGGGGTCCTTTGGGTAATTGGTATCCCTGGGACAAACTGGAAAACAAAAATGTTGTCATCATTGGTGGAGGATTTGCATTTACAACTTTAAGATCATCCATTGTATATATGCTTGATCCCGGCAACAGGAGTAAATTCAAGAATATTGATGTAGTCTATGGTGCAAGGTCTCCTGGCATGTTGCTCTATAGAGAAGAACTTTTTGAATGGGAAAAACGAAATGATATCAACATGCATATAACAGTTGATGGAACGGATGATCCAAACTGGAAATACCATAAAGGATTTGTTCCCCAGATAGTTGAACAGAATGCACCAAAGGCGGATAAGGACACATATGCCATTATCTGCGGGCCACCCATCATGATTAAATTTACCCAGCCATCCTTGACCCTGCTTGGATACAAGGAACATCAAATTATCATGTCACTTGAAAACAGAATGAAATGTGGAATCGGCATGTGCGGCAGATGCAATATAGGGAAAGAACTTGTTTGTAAAGATGGCCCAGTCTTTACTCTTGAACAGATTAACCAAACACCGAAAGAATATTAAACCGGTTCTATTTTATATTGACAAATAACCATTGCTTAAGATATGTTAAGCTTTCAATTATTGAAACTAAGACGGTATGTCTTAAAATGATAGTAAAATAAACTTTTTATGGGAGGTAATTTTAAATGGCGACAATTGAGTTCAATGGGAAACCTTTCGAAATAGACGAAGATGGATTCCTTCTTGATTACAATACGTATTGTGATGAATGGGTAGACTATGTAAAAGGTCAGGAAGGTATCGAAGAGCTTACTGATGAACATTGGGCACTTATAAAAGTTCTCCAAGATTATTATGAAAAAAATGGTATTGCTCCAATGGTTCGAGTTCTTTCCAAGCTAACCAAGTTTAAATTAAAACATATCTATGAACTTTTCCCTTCAGGACCTGGAAAAGGTGCATGTAAAATGGCCGGTCTTCCAAAACCAACCGGATGTGTATAGTAAAACCAGAATTTAATATTTGTATTAGTTTTAAAGGCTCTGCATGATAAGTGCAGGGCCTTTTTGTTTCAAGGAGTTAAGGTATGCCGGCAATTAATGATAAAAACAGAGAGATCCTTAATAACATTCAAGTTGATTTCCCTATTGATTCCAGACCCTATAAAATCCTTGCCCAAAAACTGGGTCTTCATGAAGATGAGTTGATCCAAAGGATTAATCAGATGAAAGAAGACTTGCTTATCAGGCGGATTGGTGGCAATTTCAGCCCTGACAGGCTTGGATATCATTCAACCCTTTGTGCAGCCAAAGTACCTGAAGATAAAATAGAGTTATTTACAAAGACAGTGAATGCATATTCAGGGGTTACACACAATTACAAACGGGATCATGAATTTAATATCTGGTTTACATTTATCGCCTCTTCTGTTGAAATCATCAATGACAGTCTTCAACAAATACAAAAAGCAACCAATGTTGAGATGATACTCAATCTGCCGGCAACAAAAGTTTTTAAAATCAGTGCAAATTTTAAATTATGAAAACAATTAAAGTCGCTCTTATTGTTCAAAATTGCATTGCTGGAAATTTTGAAAAAAATCTTGAGTCCACCCTTGACTTTATAACAAAAGCCACCCAAAAAGGTGCGAAAATTATTGTTTTCCCTGAAATGAACCTAACAGGTTATGTTGCCGGCCCTGATATAACAAATATTTCAAGACCCATTAATCAGGATAATATGGTGAGCGTGTTTTCAAACCTGGCTAAAAAATTTGAATTAGCGATTCTGGTTGGGTTGGCAGAAAAAACATCTGATAAAAAAATATATGCATCACACCTGGTTTTTACCCCGGAAAGATCCTTTGAAATATATAGGAAAATCCATACGGCACCCTTTGAAAAAAAATACTTTACTCCAGGAAATAAAATCAAAATTTTTAAATCACAAGGACTTAAGTTTGGTATCCAGCTTTGCTATGATGCCCATTTTCCGGAATTATCACTGGCCATGGCCTTAAAAGAAATTGATGTGATTTTCATCCCCCATGCATCACCCAGGGGCAGTTCACAGGAAAAACACGATTCCTGGGTTCGGCATCTGAGAGCAAGGGCCTTTGACAACGGTGTTTATATTGCCGCCTGCAATCAAACCGGCGATAATGCCAAAGGTCTTTTTTTCCCGGGGATAAGCATATTCATAGGCCCGGATGGGAATGTACTCTACAAATCAATCGATGAAACAGAAGGAATCCATATTATCAATATAGAAAAAACCATATTGAATGAGATCAGATCCCATAAGATGAAATATTTTCTACCCTATCGACGAAAAGATTTGTTTAAATTCTAAATCTATTCTTTTATTTTTTCTTTGCGGTTTTGGATATAGGCATTTCGTATGGCTACATAAGGATTCAGGGCAGCGGCCTTTAGGGCTTCATAATCCCCTATGTGAAATGAGACATCATTTATCTTATCATAGGTTTTAATTCCAGCTGACAATGCCCATGGTTCCACATAATTCATCGGGGTTAAAAAATTATCACCAACACGCCCGATAAGATCCCTGAGCGTTGATGGTCCCAATATGGGTAATACCAGATAGAATCCATTCCCAATGGTATATGAACCAAGGGTCTGGCCCAGGTCCTCATTGGCTGTATGAAGATCAAATTTGTTTTGAGCAACCTGAGCAAATCCAAGGGCACCAATAGTTGAGTTGATTAAGAAAATTCCAATCTCCGTTCCTGCATCCTTGATTTCACCCTGTAAAATATTGTTGGCGAATCGAACAGGAAAAACAAGGTTATGAAAAAAATTTCTTACCCCTTTTCGTACAGGAGCAGGCATAATAGCTTTATAACCTTTAGCAATGGGTTTTATTGCTTGAAAATATAAAAAATCATTAACCGAATACATAAGATAGTTAAAATGATAGAGGGGATCAAAAATGGGCTCAGATTCAAGGGGATCATCAAAATCTTCAAGAAGCGCTTTGTCCAGTTCATCATCTTCAGTTATTGAAAGTGTACTTTTAGCTATCAGTATTCCATCTGGATTATGTAATGGATAAAAAGACCTGAAAGCAATATCTTCAGATAAAACCGGCTTGATAATGGGATTATCCTGGGCAGAACCAGTCGATACCAGGATAAAAAAGATTGCTAAAATGAAAAAAAATTTTTTCTCCATGATTGAGAATTTCCTTTTATTTATCGAGAATCGTCATTTAAAACAAAATTGTAATCAAAAAAGCCCTAATTATTATCTTTATTAAAAATGAATTTCCTGACAAGAGATTCAATATCAAGGGATGATTCAGTATTGAATATTTCCTCTCCAGGTTCAAGCATGATATCAGAGCCGCCGGGTAGAATATCAATGAATTTTTGCCCTATTATACCAGAAGTCTTAACAGATGCTATGACATCTTCGGAAAGCTCAATATTTTTATCAATACGAAATTCTACTTTTGCAAGCAAGCGTTCTTTATCAATACTGACCTTAGAAACTGTACCAATTTGCACACCGACCATTTCAATTTTCGCACCTGTTTTAAGCCCTGAGACAGAAGTAAAAAAAGCATATATCGGGTATTGTTTATCCCGAATAAGATTTATTTCACCAAGAACAATAAAAAGGTATCCAGTGCACAATATGCCAATGATGACAAAAAGTCCTACATAAAATTCAATTTTTCTTTTATTCATGGGTTTCCTTTAAATTGATCATCCCTGATCGTTAGTTTTAAACTTCTTTACCTTGAATAAAGTCATTTAAAATTTTGCTGTGCGAATCCAGGATGTCTTTTTTTGAGCCCTCAAACTTTATAGTGCCCTCATCCAGCATGGCAATTCGTTGCGCCACATTAAAAATTTCAGGGATATCATGGCTCACAATTACAGCCGTAAATTCAAATTTTTTCTGATATTCCTGAATCATTGAATGTACTTTTTTCTTTCTTATGGGATCAAGGCCGGTTGTTGGTTCATCAAAAAGTACAATTTTAGGATCTATCACAAGCGCCCTTGCAAGTGCCACCCTTTTTCGCATACCTCCGGAAAGCTGTGCAGGAAATTTTTCTTCTATACCAATCAAACCCAATTGCTCCATCCGCTCTAAAACTTTCTTTTTTACCTGGTCTTTTGGAAATATTGAATCTTCGACCAAAGGTAAGGCAATATTATCATATGTGTTCATGAAATCAAACAAAGCATTATCTTGAAACATATAGCTTAATTTTTTGTGAAAAGATTTTCTGTCTACCGCTGATAGCTGAGATAGAGGTTTGCCCTCAATAAGTATCTCACCTGAATCCTGCTGGACAAGTCCGATAATATGTTTTAACAACACAGACTTGCCTGTCCCGCTTTTCCCGATGACTGCTATAATCTCGCCTTTATAAATCGATAAATTAAGCCCTTTTAAAACAGGAGATGCTCCAAAACTTTTACTCACATCTATAAATTGTATTAAAGGGATAGTCATATTTATATCCAGAAG
>Ga0180009_10006540_pt1 | contig 12201 bp, 9 predicted proteins | sample OS_PC_MetaG_FD_123537 | JGI IMG/M metagenome (GOLD analysis project Ga0180009, IMG submission 123537) | Groundwater microbial communities from the Aspo Hard Rock Laboratory (HRL) deep subsurface site, Sweden - OS_PC_MetaG | ecosystem: Environmental > Aquatic > Deep subsurface > Groundwater...
GCATCCTGGGGCTGGAGAAGGTCCCAAGGGTTTGGCTGTTCGCCAATTAAAGCGGTACGTGAGCTGGGTTCAGAACGTCGTGAGACAGTTCGGTCCCTATCCTCTGCGGGCGCAGGATACTTGCGAAGATTCGCTTCTAGTACGAGAGGACCGAAGTGAACTGACCTCTAGTGTACCAATTGTCACGCCAGTGGCATCGTTGGGTAGCTATGTTGGGAAGGGATAAGCGCTGAAAGCATCTAAGTGCGAAGCCCACTTCAAGATTAGGTATCCCTGCCGGTAACGGCACTAAAGACTCCTAGGAGATTACTAGGTTGATAGGCTACAGGTGTAAGTGCAGCGATGCATTCAGCCGAGTAGTACTAATAAGTCGTGAGACTTAACCAATATATTTTTAATAAAGACATACTTTTACAGACTAACTTTCAATCTTTCATTAATTTTGATTAACAGAATTAAGACCCTCGCTTTCGCGAGGGCAAAGTTTTCTGGTGACTTTAGCTAGGGTGAAACACCTCTTCCCATTCCGAACAGAGAAGTTAAGACCCTAAACGCCGATGGTACTGTATGCGCAAGTGTATGGAAGAGTAGGTAGTCGCCAGGATTAAAATTCTAAACCCTCTTACGCTTTGCGTTTGAGGGTTTTTTTATTTTAAATTAATAGTTTATTGAAACCCCGATATTTATCGGGATAAAATCCGATAGTCGCCAGCCCGCCTTCGCTGAAGCTACGGCGGATAAAGATTAAAATTCTAAACCCTCTTATGCTTTGCGTTTGAGGGTTTTTTTATTTTAAATTAATAATTTATTGAAACCCCGATATTTATTGGGATAAAATTCGATAGTTGCCAACTCGCCTTCGCTGAAGCTACGGCAGATAAAGATTAAAATTCTAAACCCTCTTATGCTATTCGTTTGAGGGTTTATTTTTATTAATTTTAAAATTTTATTCAAATTATCAGAATTATAATTAAACTTGGCATCCTGGTTATATGACGGGACCTATTGTTGGGTAAATTATTCAGTTTGAATAATTAGTATAATAAAATGAATAAGTTTCAGTTTTAAAAAAAGCAGAGTTATTTTAATATACTCTGCTTTTTTTTATAAAAATTTTATAATTTAAATTCTATTGCCAGAGCAAGTTTTACCTTTACATTTGCTCCTTTTACTTTGCCGGGAGTAAATTTTGCTTTTTTAACACCATCAATTGCAGCTTCATCACATCCGTTTCCAATGCCTTTTATAATTTTTACGTCATCTACGCTGCCGTTTTCATTTACAAGTATCATTAAAAATACTTTTCCTTGTGTCCCTGCAGATTTAGCCGCAACTGGATATGAAATGTTTTTATAAATTGCAGTAATACCGCCGATAGGTTCCGGCATAATCTCAGCCGCTACCAAATAGTCATCTAAGGCCGGTAATGCTCCGGCGTTAATATTTGTGAAAAATAAAAAACCTAGAATACAAAAAAGAACTATTAATTTTTTCATTTAAACCTCTAAATAATAATTATAAAACATAATTTTACATTTTATAATCGAAAATTAATTTCGAATATTTAACGAGATTAAATGAAAAAGTTATACTTCTTTGCCGCCCAGTTCTGTTATTATTGATTTAATCAGAGGATGTTCTTCTTCGAATGGTTTTTTCCCGGCGTCATCATATATAGTTTGTTTTGGAATGGATGATTCAGAATTTGAATTATGAATTTGTTTACCGCCATTTTTTACTGAATTGGTAAAAACCAACTCATATTTGTTTTTTAATATTTCAATTATGGCTTGATTAATATATTGTAAGTGATTCTTAATAATTGCTTCGTCTTCGGGATGCTCTAATTCAAGCATAATTTTATTTTCAATAACTTCAATTAGTTTTGTATGGGCCATTAATCCTAATGAAAATTTTTCCTCAATTATTTTATCTATTAATATTTCCCATAATCTTTTAAACTCTTTACCGGTATTTAAATTCTTTTTATCAACAACAATGATTGGATCAGAATTAATTGAAGATTTTACAGAATTATTTTCACTTTTTGGGGAATCTGAAATGTCAGGTTTCAGGATAGGCTTTTTTTTTTCTTGATCGTCAGTTAATTGCACATTTCCGGAATTTAGTTTTGATAAAATTTCCGAAATCGTTGAAGTTTTTTCCAGTCCAATTAAATGAGTTAAAGAAATCTCTATTGTTAATCTTTGATTTCTTGTGTTTTTAATTTCGTACTGCAGCTTGTTCAAGAACGATAAAATTCTTAAAATATCACCTTCTGAGAATTCGTTTTTATAATTATTATATTTTTCTTTGTAAACTTCCGCTGTTTCAATTAATTTTAAATTGCTGCTTACAATTACGGTCATAATATTTCTAAAATGTTCAATTAAACCGTCAACAAAATCTATAAAATTCCAGCCGTTTTCATAAATCCTTTTTGAAACAATAAATGCGTCTTCGTACTTTTTATTTATTACCGCGTCGGATATAATAAAATAAACTTCTTCGTCAATTAAATTCAGCATCTTTGTAATTACATCGGACTCGACATTATTTCCGCAAAAAGAAATTACCTGATCGAACAAACTTTGAGCGTCGCGTAATGCGCCGTCGGCTTTTTTAGCAATTAAGGTTAATGATTTGTCGTCGATTTTGATATTCTCTGCCTCAGCAATTTTATGCAGAAGTGATTTGATTTCACCCAATTCAATTCTTCTAAAATCAAATCTTTGACACCTGGAAATTATAGTAAGGGGCACTTTATGAATATCAGTTGTAGCAAAAATAAAAATTGTATGCTCAGGCGGTTCTTCCAAAGTTTTCAGCAATGCATTAAAAGATTCCGTTGTAAGCATATGAACTTCATCAATTATATAAACCTTGTATTCACCTTTTGTAGGAGCATATTTTACTGATTCTCTTAAAGTTCTTATTTCTTCAATTCTTCTGTTGGAGGCTCCGTCTATTTCAATTACGTCTAATGACTGCTGATTGTTAAAAAGCTTGCACATTTCGCATTCGCCGCATGGTTCGCCGTTAATAGAATTCATGCAGTTTAAACTTTTCGCAAGAATTCTTGCCGTTGTTGTTTTTCCAACTCCGCGTGGACCTGCGAATATATATGAATGCGCAATCCGGTTGTTTACAATCGCGTTCTTTAAAGTTTGTGTTATATGCGATTGACCAACAACTTCATCAAATATTTTTGGGCGCCATTTTCTTGCGGTTACTAAAAAACTCATGTATTAATTCCAAGATTACATATTTCAAGATCGAAAGATTAGCTAATTGAAAAGTTTTCTAAATCTAATTTATTTACAAACAATTCACAAAATTTTTCCAAATAAAATTTATCGTTATCATTAAAAGCCGAAAAATCGTAACTGTCTAAATCCAATACGCCTATTAATTTCCCGTTAGAAACAATAGGCACTACAATTTCAGAATTTGAACCGCCGTCGCATGCAATATGCCCGGGGAAATTATGAACGTTTTCAACAATTATTGTTTCTTTTTTTTCGGCGCTTGTACCGCAAACACCATTGCCAATATTAATAATTGTACACGCCACTTTTCCTTGAAACGGTCCTAATACCAGTTTCTCACCGTCAAAAAAATAGAATCCCGCCCAGCTGATCTTTTTGAAACTTTGTTTAAGAAGCGCAGTAAAATTCGCGGCATTTGTAATTACCGGTTCATCTGCATTTAGAATAGATTCAACTTGGGGAAAAAGTTCATCGTAATTTTCTAATCCGTCTTTTATTTCAAATTCCATATTTATTTTTTCTTTCCGCGTACTGGTGTTTTTTTAGATTTTAGAGTTTTAACCGCACTTTTTTTCTCTTCAAAAACATAAGGAAACGCATCCATAATAGTTTCAATACAAATAATATTTAATCCTTTTTTTATGGCTTCTTTAACTTCAGCTAAGTCCTTTTCGTTTTCTTTGGGAATAAGCACTGTTTTAATTCCGCTTCTTTGAGCCGCTAAAAGTTTTTCATTTAATCCGCCGATTCCAAGTACATTACCGCGTAAAGTTATTTCTCCGGTCATAGCTATATCGGCTCTGGCGGGTTTACCGCTTATAGCAGAATACATTGCCATTGTTAATGTGATACCGGCCGAAGGTCCGTCTTTTGGAATAGCTCCTTCTGGAAGATGAATATGAATTTCTTTTCCCTTGTTGAAATTAGGATTGAGTTTCAAAGTCTTGGCATTCGAACGCAGATAACTTAAGGCCGCTTTTGCAGATTCTTTCATAACGTCACCGATTTGACCGGTTACTGATAATTTTTCGGAACCTGACATAATTGTGGAATCAACATGAAGAATTTCGCCGCCAACGCTTGTCCATGCTAATCCTGTTACGCTTCCTATTCTTGATTCTTTTTCGGCTTTTTGAAATTTAAATTTTGAAACTCCCAAATATTCGGCTGTTTTTTCTTCATCAATTAAAAATTTAAGATTTTTTTCAATCTTACCGCTTCCGTTTTTTGTATGACGAAGAATAATATCTCTTGCTGTCTTACGGAAAACAGTGGCAATTTCTCTTTCCAGATTTCTGACACCAGCTTCACGAGTATAATCCCTAATTATTTTTTGAATCGAATTATCAGGAAGATTAATCTTAAACTTATGCAGACCATGAGCAACTAATTGTTTAGGCACAATATGTTTTTTTGCAATTTCAGTTTTTTCATGTTCAAGGTAGCCTGGCAATTCAATTATTTCCATTCTATCCTGCAAAGGAAGAGGAATATTATACTTAACATTGGCAGTAGTTATAAACATTACCTGCGATAAATCATAATCAATATCCAGGTAATGGTCATTAAAAGTATGATTCTGTTCGGGATCTAATACTTCAAGCATTGCCGCCGAAGGATCGCCTCTGAAATCCATGCTCATTTTATCAATTTCATCCAGCAATATTACAGGGTTAACTGTTTTAGCTTTTTTCATTGATTGAATAATTTTTCCGGGGAGTGAACCGATATAAGTTCTTCTATGTCCTCGGATTTCAGCTTCATCGCGAACTCCGCCTAGGCTTATCCGCACAAAATTTCTGCCGAGTGCTCTTGCGATTGATTTTCCCAATGAAGTTTTACCGACTCCGGGAGGGCCAACAAAACAAAGAATTTGTCCGCGCATTTGTTTTACTAAATTTAACACTGCAATATGTTCAACAATTCTTTCTTTAGGTTTTTCCAGGCCGTAATGATCTTCATCTAAAATTGTTCTAACATTTCTTAAATTAAGATTGTCTTTTGTTCTTTTATACCAGGGTACATCTACAAGCCAATCCAGATAATTTCTTATTACTGTAGATTCGGGTGAACTTGGAGGAGTTTTCTTTAATTTATTTAATTCCTCAATAGCTTTTTCCTGAACCGGTTTCGGCATTTTGGATTTGGAAATTTTTTCTTTTAGTTTGGAGTACTCCGGTGAGTTTTCTTCATCTTCGCCTAATTCATCCTGTAAAATTCTAATCTGTTCCTGAATAATAAATTTTCGCTGAGTCTTTGTAATATTTTCCTGAACCTTTGATTCAATTTCTTTTTCGACCTTTAAAATGTCAATTTCAGAATTAAGAATTTTTATAACTTCGTAAAGCTGTTCTTTTAATGAAAACTTCCTAAGGATTGACTGCTTTACATCAATTGACTGATTTATATTTGCCGCAACGTAAAAAAGTTTTCTATCCGGTTCGTCAATATTTTCAAATGCACCTATAGCTTCTGTGGGGATACTTTTATTTATTTTTACATATTCTTTAAACATGGAAGTCATTTGCCGCAACAGGGCGTTCATTTCCATTGGATCATCGGCTTTCGGCAGAATTACTTCAACTTCAGCTTCAAAGAAATTTTTATTCTGAGTAAATTTTTTAATTCTTCCTTGTATCATTCCGTCGACAAGAATCTTCATTAATCCGTTGGGAAGTTTTAATATTTGGATAATTTTAGCTATCGTTCCTTCCGCATAAATATCATCTGTTGTCGGGTCTTCAATATTCGCTTTTTTCTGAGGCGCTAAAAATATGTACTTTGAACTTTCAAGCGCATAATTTGCCGCTCTAATAGAATGTTCGCGTCCTACCAGCACCGGGAAAATCATATAAGGGAAAATAACATTGTCTCTTAATGGTAATACTGCCAAAACTTGAGGTATATCGTCAACTAACGACATATCTGAAGCAGCATTTCTTTTTACTTCGGCCATTATTTAAATTCCTAAAACTTAGTTTAATCAATCATACAAGATAATAAATTAAAGCAGGGCGGGCAAGAAACTTAACTTTTATTAAAATGGAATATGCGGATTTTTAGTAAATTTTTTGTTCACAATTAATTTGTTAGCTTTGTTATTAATATTTTTAATTGAGGTACCATGTTAGAGAAAGTTCAATTTATTGCAAAAGAGGCGGGTAATATTATTAAAGAAGGTTTCGGGAAAAATTTTTCGATTGAATTTAAGACGAATGAATCAAATCTGGTAACTGAAATTGATCAAAAGTCGGAACAATTAATAAAATCATTTATTACAAAAGAATTTCCAAATCATGGCATACTTGCTGAAGAAAGCGGTTCAATGGATGGAGATTCCGAATATTTATGGATAATTGACCCGCTTGACGGAACCACAAATTTCGCGCATGGGTTACCTATATTCAGTGTATCGATAGGTGTACAAAAAAAAGGTGAAACGATTTGCGGAGTTGTTTTTGATGTTATGAGGGAATGTTTATATTCGGCTGAACTGGGAAGCGGTTCATACTGTAATAGTCAGAAAATAAATGTAAACAATAACAATAATATTAAAAGAAGTGTTTTAGTTACGGGATTTCCTTACGATATCTCTGAAAATCCCGAATTCGCAATTGAAAGATTCGCTGCTTTTTTGAGGAATTCAAGAGCTGTAAGAAGATTAGGCTCGGCGGCAATTGATTTGTGTTATGTTGCAAGCGGCGTATTTGACGGATATTGGGAAGTTAGTCTGCAGCCATGGGATATGTGCGCCGGAAAGTTAATAGTAGAAGAAGCGGGCGGAATTGTCACAAATTTTAAGAATGAGAAATTAGATATTTTTTCCAAACAGATTTTAGCCAGCAACGGAAATATTCATAAAGAAATGTTGGAAATTCTTAAAATTCATGAATCTGACAATTATTAAAACTGAAATTTAAAGAATGAAAATTAGCGATATTTTAAAAATATTGAGAAAAACTCACATTAGATGATTATTTCTTCTAACTCATTAAATAATAATGAGTTATTAAGATTTTTCCAAAACTTTTTGTTGATAATTCCTAAATCATTCCTTATTTTTCTTAACTATGTCTAAAAAAATTGTTGTAGCTATAGATGGTCCGGCGGGTTCGGGTAAAAGTACAATAGCAAAAGCTTTGGCTCAAAAGCTTGGTTTTGTTTATTTAGATACCGGGGCTATGTACCGTGCTATTACTTATCTTGCAATTTCGAAATCAATACTTAATGAAATTCCTGAAATTATTGAGCTTGCTAGAAATATTGATTTAAAACTAAGTTTTGAAAATGGCATTACAAGGGTATTTGTAGATGGAGTTGAAGTTACTGAAAATATAAGAACACCTGAAATTAACTCCAAGGTCAGCGATATTAGCAGGATACCTGAAATTAGACAAGAGATGGTAAGAATACAGAGATCGTTAGGTCAAAAAGGAAATTTAGTAGCAGAAGGACGCGATACAACCACTGTAGTATTTCCAGACGCCGATCTTAAAATTTTCTTAACCGCTGCTTTAGAAGAAAGAGCTAAAAGAAGATTTCTTGAGTATCAGGAAAAAGGTCAAGTTACAAGTTTGGAAGAAGTAAAAAAAAGTATTGAAAATAGAGATTATATCGACAGTCATAGAGAAGTAAGTCCGCTTAAAAAAGCAGACGACGCTGTTGAAATTGATACTACATTCATGACTGTGGGAAAAGAACAGGAAATAATATTAAATAAAATAGAAGAAATTAAAAAACAAACCGAGCCGCAATAATTATTTATGTTAAACTAAAACCATGCTTTATTTCTTTTTGCGCGGCCCCAAAAAGATAAAAGCAAGAAGTGTTTTTCAGGAGGATGAATGTCCGAAGAAGTAAAAGAGGCATTAAAAGAAGAAAAAGCAGCGAATGTTGACAGAAACAAATTTTTTAATGCAGATGAATATTCCGATGAAGAATTATTGTCATTGGAAAAACTTTACAACAAATCTTTCAGAGCCATTAAAGAAGGCGAAATCATCAAAGGTAAAATTGTTGGTATCAGCGATGATAACGTTGTTCTTGATGTCGGCTTCAAATCAGACGGTACGATTTCTAAAAATGAATTCTCTGCTACTGAAGAATTAAAAATCGGTCAGGAAGTTGATATTGTTATTGAAAGCGTTGAAGATGAAGAAGGAAACTTGGTGCTTAGTAAAAAACGCGCTGACTTCCTCAAAATTTGGGAAAGAATTATCAGAGCTCACGATACCGAAGAAATTATTCCCGGTAAAATTCTTAAACGAATTAAAGGCGGTATGGTTGTCGACCTTACAGGAATTGAAGCATTCCTTCCAGGTTCGCAAATTGATATCCGTCCGGTTAGAGATTTTGACGCCTTTGTCGGTCAAACTATGGATTTCAAAATCGTTAAAATTAATATTCCTACAGAAAACGTTGTTGTTTCACATAAAGTACTTATTGAAGAAACAATTGCAGACCAAAGAAAAGAAATTCTTGATGGTTTAGAAAAAGGTCAAATTCTTGAAGGTATTGTGAAAGCAATTACCGATTTCGGTGTGTTTATTGATCTTGGCGGTGTGGACGGTTTGGTTCACATAACCGACCTAAGCTGGGGAAGAATTAATCATCCAAGCGAAGTTGTTAAACTTGATGAAAAAATTAAAGTCGTAGTTACTGACTTTGATAAAGAAAAGAAAAGAATTTCTCTTAGTCTTAAACAATTGCTTCCGCATCCATGGCAGGAAATTGATGTCAAATACAAGATCGGCGATAAAGTTGCAGGCCGCGTAGTTTCTTTAACCGATTACGGTGCCTTTATAGAAATTGAAAAAGGAATTGAAGGACTAATACATATTTCGGAAATGAGCTGGACTCAGCACATTAGCCATCCTTCACAGTTTGTTTCAATGGGACAAATTGTTGAAGCGGTTATTTTAAGTCTTGATAAAGACGATAAAAAAATCTCACTTGGAATGAAACAATTAACACCTGATCCATGGGAAGAATTAATGAAAAAATATCCTGTCGGTTCTAAACATAAAGGTGTTGCGCGTAATTTAACCAACTTTGGTGTGTTTGTTGAACTTGAACCAGGTATTGATGGATTAGTTCATATATCTGACTTATCATGGACTAAAAAAATCCGCCATCCCGGCGAAGTTGTTAAAAAAGGTGAAGACATTGAAATAGTTGTATTAGGTGTTGATACTGATCAAAGAAAAATCTCATTGGGACATAAACAAGTAGAAGATAACCCATGGGAAAGATTTGAAAAAGAATACGCTGTTGGAAAACATACCGACGGTAAAGCTGTTAGAATAATTGAAAAAGGAGTAATTGTTGAACTTCCGCTTGGAGTTGACGGTTTTATTCCTGCAACTCAATTATCTACCTCTAAAATAAAAAACTTAAGTATAAGTTATCCTATTGATACTCAGCTCGGATTAAGAGTTGTAGAATTCGATAAAGAAAACAAGAAAATTGTCTTAAGTGCATTAGCTGCGGTTAAAGAAAAGTCGGATGAAGAAATAATGAATTATATCCAGACACATAAACTTGAAAAAGTTACAGTTGAAGATATAAAAAATGCTGACGCCGGTAAATTTGATTCTTCGGATTTTAATTTATACGAAGATTTAGATAAACCAGCTCCGGTTGTTTCCGAAAAAGCTGACTCCGCTTCAAAAGCCGAAGTTAAAAAAGAAGAAGCAAGCAATAATGAAGAAAGTAAAAAATAAGTGAAATAATTTAGGGCTGTATTTATTGGAAGTATTTTTTAACTTCATAATTTAATACAGCCCTTTTGATTTTAAAAAAGGTTATAAACAAGTGCCTAAAGTTGCTTTTTATACATTGGGATGCAAACTTAACTTTTCAGAAACTTCAACCATAGGCGAACAGTTTTTGAATAAGGGTTTTAATATTGTCGAATTTAAAGATCATGCAGATGTTTATGTCATTAACACATGCACTGTGACTGATAACGCCGATAAAGAATGCAGACAAATTGTAAGAAGAGCGTTAAGAGAAAACCCAAATGCGTTTATTGCTGTAACCGGATGCTACGCGCAATTACGTCCGGATGAAATAGCCGAGATTGAAGGTGTTGATGCCGTTTTCGGCAGTAATGAAAAGTTTAAAATCTTTTCTATTCTTGAAAGTTTTGAGAAAAAAGAATTATCATGTATATATGTCGCTGATACGGAAGAACTAAATAATGAGTTTAACTCAGCGCATTCAACCGACGCAGACAGCAGAACACGGGCGTTTTTTAAAATCCAGGACGGCTGTGATTATAAATGCACATTCTGTACTATACCGCTGGCCCGCGGTAAAAGCAGGAGTATGCATCATGAAGAAGTTATTTCACAATTTAAACAGCTTGTTAATTCAGGATATAAGGAAATAATACTTACAGGCGTTAATGTAGGCGATTACGGTAATTCATCCGATATAAAATTATATGATATTTTAAAAGATCTTGTAGAAATCCCGGGCGATTTCAGAATAAGAATCAGCTCTATTGAACCCAATTTATTAACCGAAGACATTATAAAACTTACCGCCGAAAATAAAAAACTTTGCAGTCACTTTCATATTCCTTTGCAGAGTGGAAGTTCCGATGTGTTAAAATTAATGCAGCGGAGATATAACGCTTCATTTTATAAAGACAGAATTAATAAAATTAAAGAGTTGATTCCCGATTGCGGTATTGGGGTTGATGTAATTGTAGGATCTCCCGGCGAAACACATGAAAGGTTCCTCGAAACATATAATTTTATAAAAGATCTGCCAATTTCTTATCTGCATGTTTTTACATATTCCGAAAGGCCGAATACCAAAGCAATTAATATGCAGGGTAATGTTGAAATAGCAGAGCGAAGAAAAAGAAACAATATGCTGCGGATTTTAAGCGAGAAAAAAAGAAACGAATTTTACAGAAGTATGATTGGAAAAGAATTAGAAGTAATTTTTGAACATCAAAATTATAATGGATTTATGAAAGGATTTTCATCAAATTACGTAAGAATAATAAATTCATTTAATGAAAATTTAATAAATAAAATTACACCGGTATTAATTAAAGAAATTAAGGAGAATGAAGGTATAGCCGAAACTTATACTGTTAATAATACACTAACCACATTAGCCGGGTAAATTTATGAAAAAAGTAATCTTAATCTTAATTTTTACAGCCGCAATAATTTCTGCTCAGCAGAATAATGAAAACTCTCTTCTTTCTTTAAGAAACAAAATTAATATTCAAACCGATGATATGGCATCTTTCTCATTTTCTTCAGAACGAGAGAAAAAAAGCCCGATGCTTGCAATTGCTTATTCCTTATTATTGCCTGGTATGGGAGAACTGTACGGCGGAGATTATAGTCTGGGTAAATATTTAACAATTGCAGACGCTGTATTCTGGGGCGGAGTGATTGGATTAAATGCATACGGCAATTACCAGAAGGATAATTATCAAGCGTTTGCTCAAACTACCGGAGGCGTAAATATTGACGGTAAAGATGAACAATATTATGCTGACATAAGTGAATACATTAGCATTGAGCAATTTAATACCGAACAGGAAAAATACAGGGATTTTGAAAATATTTATAACGAAGAAACACACTACTGGAACTGGAGTGATAATAAAACCCGCCAGGAATACAGGGGCATGTGGTCCAAAAGTGAGAGCGCGTATAATAATGTAAGATTCGCTGTTGGCGCCTTGGTGCTTAACAGAATAATTAGCGCGATAAACGCGGTGCGTATTGTTGCCGCCTACAATAAAAGTATTAATGAAGAATTGAGCTGGAATGTTTCAGTAGGTTTAAAAAAATACAGCGTAAATCTGCCTACGAGTTTGAATCTTAATTTTAATACTACATTTTAAAACTTTGTGCCCCTGCCTACCGGCAGGCAGGTTTGTGTCTTTGTGGCAAAAAAA
>Ga0180009_10006541_pt1 | contig 12197 bp, 12 predicted proteins | sample OS_PC_MetaG_FD_123537 | JGI IMG/M metagenome (GOLD analysis project Ga0180009, IMG submission 123537) | Groundwater microbial communities from the Aspo Hard Rock Laboratory (HRL) deep subsurface site, Sweden - OS_PC_MetaG | ecosystem: Environmental > Aquatic > Deep subsurface > Groundwater...
CATTGCCATTACCTCCAGTTAATATCTGTCGTTATTTCAATTGCTGTAAACGCGGCATTATATCTCCAGCGGGCGCTCCTTCAACGGCTTGAAGGCAACGTCGGACTCCGCACCCGGCAGCGGTGTTACCGCCTCGGTGAGCAGGAACTCGCCGCGTTTTATCCAGCCCTTCAGGGTCTCTGCGATTTCCACCGCCCGTGAATAGCTGGACAGAGAGGCGGTGGGCACTTTTTTACCCTGCAGCTTTACCGTGCCGCTCTTTAGTTCAGCGTAGCTCACTTCCGCGACGATGTCCGGCTTCTGATTGGGATAAGCATCCGAATAGTCAATCACCGCGCCGTATATTTCCTCATCGGTGACCGCCGTGTGGCGGAGCATTTCCTCATCGAGGATGGGGATGGGCACGCCAACCCCCACGGTCAGAGTGACGCCGTAGCCGTACATACTCGTCCCGACGAGCCACCTGTCGCTCATCTGCTTTAAATCACCGATCACGGCCAGCGTCCCGGCACTTCTCTTGGGAACGCCAGCTTCCGTGCGGAGCACACCCGGATTATGCTGGGTTCCCTGCCAGGCAACGTATCCGACGCCTCCGCCCAGAAAAATCCTGGTGCCAATGCCGATGGTCCGGTAGTGCGGGTCATTAAGCAATGGCGATAGCTGCCCGGCACTGCAGTAGTTGACATTGCCCAGGCGCGGCTTGAGCACCCCCATGTACGTATAGATGGTCTTGTCAGATAGATTGGCGGCTACGTTGTAGTTCTGGTAGGCATTGCGGACATTGAACAGCACGGCCTCATTGAGGTCCTTGATGTTAATCCATGTCTCAAGTCGCTTCCTCGGGTAACAATCGGTGCCGTAGGCGGTCGCCATCAGGCGTATATCCTCACCGGCCACCAGTTCCTCGATAACGTGACCGCCGCCGTAATTGAAATCGCCGGGATGCACCCGGTTCCTGGGGTCATCGTCGGGCAGGGCGTTAGCCCCGAAGAAAACGTCCACCGCCGCCAGCCCGGGGTAAGCGAGGACGTCATTGAGATAAAGACGCCCGCCACCCAGTTTAATCCTTGGCTTGCTGTGGCCGATATTGAAATAGATGCCGGATGAGCACATCGGGCCGAAGGTGCCCGTGGTCACCACGTCAACCTTCCGGGCGGCTTTGGCAACGCCCTCCGCCCTGACCAGGTCAATGACTTCTTCGGCGGTGACGACCACCGCCTTGCCCTGCTGTATCCTCTCGTTGATTTCCGCTATTGTCTTCATCATGCATCGCCCTCCAAGACATAATCTGGCTATCCGCTCGCCCTCTCGGGCAACGCATGATACATATATTCATCACCACGCTTACAAAGCCACGCTTCATTCCACTCCCCTTGTTATGCGATAGAAAGTTACATTATATAATTTACCGCTGAATTAGTCAAAGGAATTGTGTTGGGGTAGCGGTTCAATTTGAAATTTGATAAAATAGAAATGCTAGACTATTGACAAGCATGTTATTATTAAATACAAGTCAAAAGGTACTGGTTATAGAGGTGCATTATGGGTGAATTAGAAAGGGAGTTTAACTACTACCTAGAACATCAAAAAGAACTCATAAAGAAATACAGTGGCAAATTCATCGTTATTAAGGATGAGGCTGTAATAGGAGAATATGAATCCGAACTTGAAGCTGTTGAAGAAACATCCAAACAGCATGAATTAGGTACTTTTTTAGTTCAAAAATGCGAACCTGGCAGTGAAAGCTATACATATACTTATCACTCAAGGGTAGCATTTGTCTAAGGATTTTCAATGCAACCAAGAGTTGTTGCATTTACCTCCAGCTACGACAGACCTTCAAATGTTCTAATAAACAAAGTCTATATATCCGAAGTAGTCACATCTTCATCTCCACGAATTACAAGACCCAAAAGTGCTAAAGAATATAAAGCTTTGTGGGATACAGGGGCAACGGGCTCTGTTATTACCCGTAAGGTTGTCGATGAATGTGGACTAAAACCCATAGGCAGAGCTAACGTTCACCACGCAAAAGGAACATCTTCAACTCTCGTATATCTCGTGAGTGTTTTCTTACCGAATAATGTTTGTTTTCACGCATTAAGGGTAACTGAAGGTGATTTAGTTGGTGATGTTGAAGTTCTAATAGGCATGGATATAATAAGTAGGGGCGATTTTGCAATCAGTAATAAAGATGGGAAGACAACGTTTACATTTCGGATGCCATCTCTTGAACGGATAGACTTTGTAGAACAAGTTAAAAGCCTGCCCAAAGCTAGGTCTTTACCGCTTTCCCGCAAGGTGGGTAGGAATGACCCATGTCCATGTGGTAGTGGTAAGAAATATAAGAAATGCTGCGGTAAGTAAAATTAGACCTTAACTTGGTAAATCCGCGATCTCCTCAACTGCGCAAATGTAATTGGTCAAGTTCGCTGTCATTGTTGCTGCTTTTTACCTGCCGCCTTCTCATCTTATACAAAAATTGATATAGTTATAGAATGCTATACGCCATCATCGCCGATATCCACGCCAATCTGACCGCCTTCAGCGCGGTTCTCGATGATATGGAGCGGAGGGGAGGGGTGGAGGAGATATGGTGCCTGGGCGATATCGTTGGCTATGGGCCTGACCCCCACGAGTGCATTGAGCTGCTGCAACGGCATCGCCACGTCTGCGTGGCCGGGAATCATGACTGGGCCGCCATCGGCAAGATAAGCACCGCCGATTTCAATCCCGATGCCGCGCTTGCCTGCCAGTGGACAGCCCGGCAGTTAAGCCCAGAAGATATAAAGTATCTGGGGGACCTGCCCCTGACAATCGATAAAGGTAAATTCACACTGGTACACGGAAGCCCGAGGGAGCCGATCTGGGAATACGTTATATCAACCAGCATTGCCAGAGAGAACTTCAACTTTTTTCAGTCGCCCTACTGCCTGGTCGGTCATTCCCATGTCCCGCTCATTTTCAAGGAAGAAGACGGTTCCTGCACTTTCAGCCAGTTGATGGCCAATATCGGGCTTGCCCTGGGGGAAAGCCGGTTGATAATCAATCCCGGAGGGGTGGGGCAGCCGCGCGATGGAGACCCGCGCGCCAGCTACGCGCTTTACGACAGCAACATCAAAATGATAAGACTATACCGCATACCCTACGACGTTACCGCCGTACAGGACAGAATGATGGAAAAAGGTTTGCCGGTACGGCTGGCGGTACGACTGCAGCATTGCATGTAGGCCATCTTTTGATAAATCACGGTGAAGGAGGATTAAATGACTGTAACCGAGCAGGTAGCAGGCTTTGTGGTCGATACCAGTCTCAATGACATCCCTCAGAAGACGGTGCAGTACGCGAAAGAACTGGCATTGTGCAATCTGGGTTCAATGATGTGGGGCTCAACGCTGCCAGCAAGCAGGATTGTCACCAGGTTTATCCGGGATATCGGCGGGACTCCTGAGGCCGGCGTTATCGGCGGCGGGTTCAAAACGTCGCTGCCCAACGCGGCGCTGGCCAATGGCAATTTTGCCCACTCGTCGGAATGGGAAGGCGACAGCCGACCGGAGATGGTCGGGGTTATGACGGTGTTTCCGGTCGTTTTCCCGGTCGCCGAGAAGGTGGGGGCATCTGGGAAGGACGTGCTGGAAGCAGCTATTATTGCCCACGAGGTTCAGTCGCGAATTGGCCTCGCCTGTCTGCCCGCCACCGGCCGGGGCTTTTTCGCCGTGCCCGTGTTCGGCAACTTCGGCGCCACGGTGGCCGCCGCCAGGCTACTGAAATTAAATGAGGAACAGATATGCAATGCCTTTGGCCTGGTCGCCTCACAGGCGGCGGGCACGTTGAGACACCACTCGACCATGACTCACTTTGTCGAGACCGGGTTTGCCTGCCGGAACGGAGTCACCGCAGCCCTGCTGGCCGGAGAGGGGATTAACGCCGATATGAATATCCTGGAGGATACCGGCCTTGGCCTCGGCTTCGGCAGCGCGGTCGCTGGAAAAGGCGATTACGTCATCCAGAAAGTGACCGAGGGACTGGGCAAGGAGTTCCGCTTCAACCTCCTTGACACCAAGGTTTTCCCCTGCCACTCTCTACAGCAGCGTCCTCTCGAAGCGGCGCTCCACCTCGTCAGCGAGCACGGCATCGCCTATGATGACGTTGAGAGCGTTGAGGTTGAGATGAGCCCGGGCGCCGTGCACGAACTCGACCTGCTCGAACCCCCGGACGGCGAACACACCAGGGTCAGTTTACAGCACGGCATAGCCGGCGTCCTGCTGGAAAAGCGCGCCGACCGGCATATCTTCACCGAGGAGAAGCGTGTTGACCCCGGGTTCAGAGAGGCTCGAGGGAAGGTCAAGCTCATTCCCCGACCGGAGTGGACGGTCAGCTGGCCCGAGGGCTTCGATATCGTTACCATCAAGCTGAAGAACGGGCAGGAACACAGCGTCAAGTGGGAGGCATGGCGGGGCTTTCACAAGACGCCCATGACCACCGATGAGCTGATTGCCAAATACAGGGACGGTACCAGCGAAGTCCTCTCGCCGGCACGGGCAGACCGCTCTATAGAACTGGTGCTTGAACTGGAAAACATAAAAGATATTTCGGAACTGGCGAAAATAATCGCCTTCCCGGGCTAGGTTTTGGGACAGCCGTGATATGGTTATCGCCGCTATCTACTTATACCTTGACAAAGTGAAGCGGGCGGTTTAGCATTTCTGTGAGGTCGTGCTAGACGGGGAGCTAGCGGTGCCCTGAACCTGCAATCCGCTACAGCAGGGTTTAATTCCGGTTTGAGGCTCTTGTCTGGTGGGACTACTTTGGCCAAGCGGTGTTGAAGGCTGGGTCTTGCGCGGCGGAAGGCTATGAACCCCGTCAGGTCCGAGAGGAAGCAGCGGTAAATAGTATTTTCCGGGTGCCGCAGGGTTGCCTGGCTGGAGCTGGCTGGCTCAAGCAAGCTATTGGGCAGGGTCGAGGGCAGGTGCACGACCTCACTGTTTTCACGAGCAGTCTACGGGCAGGTGCCATTTGAAAGAAGAATCGCTGCTGGCCGAAACCAGGCGTTTGCTGCGCCGTTTCAATTTAAGGGCAAGGAAGAGATTAGGACAGCATTTTCTTATCGATAATGAGGTGCTGCAGCAAATTCTCTCCGCAGCCGAACTTACCACTGATGATATTGTTATGGAGATTGGCCCGGGATTGGGCATTCTGACCAGAGAGCTTGCGCAAAGGGCCAAGCAGGTCATGGCCGTTGAGCTTGACGATAAACTGGCCGACTTCCTGAGGCAGGAAATGGCCTCTTTTCCCAACGTCCGGGTCATCAGCGGGGACATCCTCAAAATCGACCCGTCTGATTTGTTGCCTGCACCGGAACGGTACAAACTGGTGGCCAACCTCCCCTACTACATCACCTCCCCTGTCCTGCGCCACTTCCTGGAAGCAACGCTAAAGCCAGATTTGATAGTGGTGATGGTGCAGAAAGAGGTGGCCGAGGCCATTGCTGCCGGGCCGGGAAAAAGGAGCCTCCTCAGCATCAGCGTGCAGTTTTACGGTCGGCCCACAATTATCAGCAAGGTACCAGCCGAATCATTTTACCCGGCGCCGGAGGTCGATTCCGCCATACTGCGCATTGACCTGTATCCCGAACCAGCGGTGGCGGTGGATGATGTGGACAGCTTTTTTAAAACGGTCAGGGCTGGCTTCGCCAGCCCCCGCAAGCAGCTCGCCAACTCCCTGTCTTACGGCCTGAGACTGCCCAAGACCGACGTTATTAACGTGCTGGAAAAAGCGAACATATCATCGCAGCGTCGTGCCGAGACTTTGACCCTTGAGGAATGGGCACAGCTGCGGCGAGCGTATGCGCAATGGCAAGGGAAGAAGATGGCATGCTGACCATCCCGGCACCGGCCAAACTGAATTTGACCCTTGAGGTGCTCGCCAGACGCCCGGACGGCTACCACGAAATCAGGAGCGTTATCCAGACGGTCAATCTTTGCGACCGTCTCACTTTCAGAGCCAGCCAGTCGGTAGACATCAGGTCGGACTTGCCGGAATGGTCGCCGGAGAAAAGTCTCGTCTCACGGACAGTGAACCTGGTACGGGAGACACTGGGGATTGATAAAGGAATCGCCATTGATATTGAGAACCGCATCCCACTGATTTCGGGGTTGGGTGGCGACAGCAGCGCTGCAGCAGCTACCCTGCGCGGCCTGAACGAAGTCTGGGAGCTGAACCTGCCGGAGGAAAAGTTGCTTGAGCTCGCGGCGCAGTTGGGCTCGGATGTCCCCTTCTTCCTCCACGGTGGTACGGCATTAGCGGAGGGCAGAGGCGAGGTGGTAACCCAGCTCCCCCCTTTCCCCCGTCACTGGGTCGTTCTGGTCATGCCCAGTGTGCCCCGCCCACCTGGTAAGACGGCCAGGCTGTACGCCAGTCTTACTGCGAGCCACTTTACCGACGGTCATATCACCGAGCAACTGGTCAACGAACTGAAAGAAGGCAGGGAGCCATCAACGCTTTTCAATACCTTTGAAAACGTCGCTTTTGCCAGTGGGTCAGAATTAAAGGTTTACCGCGACCACATACGGAAACTCGGTGCGCTTCACGTGCATTTAGCCGGCTCCGGTCCGGCGCTTTTTACGCTTTTTAAAGATAAAACCAGAGCCGAAGAACTTTTCACCCGCTGCCAACAGCAGAACATGGGAACGTATCTGGTGGAGACACTGGCCGCGAATCATCCACCGATTGGATAGATATACGCTGATGTCTGGTGGTAAGGCTCCGGGCACCAGCCGATTGACTGTTTCCCTAAAGTATCCAGGTACCAGTAGCGCCTGTCATCATCATGTATCCAGGAATTGCCGTACATTGCATATTCCGGGGGCATGTTGATGCCCAGCCCGATGTGGTCATAGTCCTCGAAGAGGAGGAGTGCCACATCATAGCCCATTTCGGTCAAAAGCGCTGCCAGCAAAATTGAGGTGTCTTCACAGTCGCCCCTTCGTTCAAAAAGCGTTTCCAGCGGATAGCGAGGGTATTCATTAAACGGTGTGGTTTCGTTATCGCTGGTAACGGTGAAGCTCTGGATGAAATTAAGGGCCAGTTCGGCTTTTTCCTTGTCGTCCAGACCCGCCGCAGAAGCTGTCTCTTCCAGCTTGCTGGCCACAGCCCGAATTATATAATCGTCATCAGGATGGTTCGCTATCGATTTATATTCAGCGAAAAAATCATAGTAGCTGCGATTATTTGGCATATCACGATAATCATCCCAGCTCGGCCTTGGTATCGCCCGATACTCACGATAGTCTTCTAACGGTATGGAAATGGTTAAATTGTGCTCGTTCCGTCCCGACGCCTCAAACCGGTAATGCACCTTTTCGGTGCCGTTGAATCGAGCATTGAGCCCCCAGCCGCCAAGCGCCAGCACCGGTACCAGCAGCCCGAAAAGAATAATATAAGATTTCTTTTTTCCCATTGCCTATCTGTCTTTCCTCGCCAGCCAGTTTCCCACGAGGGCTTCCTCGTCGCGCTTTGTCGCTGCTTTCCCTTCCAGCCTAGCTTCAAGGAGGCGATGCAGCACGGCTTTAATCTCCGGCCCCTGCGCCACCCCCAGTCTTTTTAAATCTTCGCCGTTGAGGGCAGGCTTGATATACCTCAGTTTATTCATAAACTCGTTCAGGCGGTGCACCGCCTCCGGTATCTCTCCGGCAATAGCATTGGCGACCACCGCTTCCGTTGAATAATCGATGAGCAGCGTGTAAACCTGACTAGAGGTTATCTGTGGAGAGGTTAAACGCTCCAGATTTGCCTTCAGGCCAATCGTGTCAAGCAGCGTTTTGCTCGTTGACTTGCGCAATCGCAGGTATGAAATAAGCTCTTCGACATCATCAGATTTCATACGGTAAACGAGCAGGGCAAGGTAGAGTCCAAGAGAAAGAGCATCGGGGGAGCTCCATTGCCGTGCCTGCTCATACTTTTCCACGAGCCAGCCATCTGCTTTCAGTCCCGGGTGCAATTTTTTGAGCACCCCGAGCTCATCGGCACGTTGCAGGGCTTTCTCAGGGCAATCTTCTTTGAAAATAAGCTCCAGTTCGTGGCGTATGCGGTCGCCGCTCACCTTTTTCAGGTAGTCGGCGTCACGTTTCACAAGCTGAAGCGTTTTTGGCTCCAATTTGAAATCCAATCGCTGCTCGTAGCGGATGGCGCGCCAGATGCGGGTGGCGTCGTCAACAAAGCTCTTTTCGTGGAGAATCCGAACCAGTTTCCCCTTCAGGTCCGCCAGACCCCCATACAGGTCGAGCAACCGACCATAGTGACCGGGATTAAGCTCGACGGCCATGGCGTTGATGGTGAAGTCGCGACGGAACAGGTCGGCTTTGATGGTGCTGGGATTTACCGTGGGCAGGGCACAGGCTTTAGCATAGGTCTCGGAGCGGGCGGTGGCAATGTCGGCGCTCCAGCCGTCCCACGTCAGCTTTGCCGTGCCGAAGCGCTGGTGGGTAACCAGTTTACCCTGCTTTTCATTCGCCAGTTCACTGGCCAGCGCGATGGCGTCCCCCTCCACCACCAGGTCGAGGTCAAAATTTCCCCTTCCGAGTAGTAAATCACGTACCACCCCACCCACCAGGTACAGCTTTTGTCCCCGCTGCTGCGCCAGCTCCCCGGCTTGCCGCATGAATTCAACCAGCTCTCCCGGCATCTGCTCTTTGATTTTATTGGCAAAATTGGTAACTTCATTCATTACAGTCAAAATTATAGCACAGGTGGCTGATGCTCTTCCCCGCTGTTATTTCCCCACCATCTTCGTTATAATTAATCCCATAATGTCCAAAAGTAGAAAAATCGTCGCCATTGTGGGGATGGCCGGGTCAGGCAAATCAGAGGTCGCTAAAGCTTTTGAGCAGCACGGCTTCACCAGAGTCAGGTTCGGCGATATCACCGACGAAGAAGTCCGGAAGAGCGGCCTTGTCCTCAACGAGGATAACGAGCGGAGCATCAGGGAATCTTTGAGAAAAGAGCACGGCATGGCGGCGTATGCTGAACTGAATCTGCCCCGAATCGATGCTGCTCTGAAAGAATCAAATGTCGTGGTTGATGGGCTCTATTCCTGGGAGGAGTATACCTTTTTGAAAGACCGCTATGGAGCAGATTTCTCCGTTATTGCCGTCTGGGCCTCGCCGGAAACGAGGTACACACGTCTAAATAGCAGAGCGGAACGACCGCTGACCCGTGCCGAAGCCGCCAGCCGCGACCGCACGGAAATCGAAAACACCGATAAAGGCGGGCCGATTGCCATGGCCGATTACACGCTCATCAATGAGTCCTCGCTGTCTGACCTTGAAGAGCAGACGAGTAAGGTACTGGAAAGATTGAAGTGAAAAAAGCCATTATCCGGCCAGCTGTCGACGAATATTTCCTCAAAATCGCCTCGGTGGTGGCGGAACGCGCCACCTGCCGTCGACATCACGTGGGGGCGGTGGCGGTAAAGGATAAGCACATTCTGTCCACCGGCTACAACGGCGCCGCCGCCGGCTCCAAGGACTGCCTGGAACTGGGCTGCCTCCGCGACGAATTGGGGATACCTTCCGGAGAGCGACATGAAATCTGCCGCGGCATTCACGCCGAGCAGAACGTCATCATTCAGGCCAGCCTGCACGGTGTCAGCCTGGAGGGGAGCACCATCTACTGCACGCACACGCCCTGCGTTCTCTGCGCCAAGATGCTGGTCAACGCCAAGATAAAACGCTTGGTTACCTTTGGCAGCTACAATGATAACACCTTTATCGAGCTTTTCCGGGAAGCGGGCATCGAAATCGAAAGCAAAGAAAAACCCCCAGCCCAAATCAGTTTTCTGGATTAATGCCAGAAGCGCAAGCAGGTAACAGCCATGAGCAAGGTTTCAATCGTCAGAGTCGAAAACGACTATTATGATGCCCTTCTTCAGGCACTCGACGGCGTTGGGGAAAAACCGGTGGCAAGGGGAGATTGCGTGCTCATAAAGCCCAACCTTTACGAGCCCAGCGCTCTCGACAGCGGTGAGATAACCAGTCCCAGAGTGGTCGAAGCGGTGGCCAGGTACTGCCTCGATGCCGGCGCAGGCAGGGTGATTATCGGGGAGGGGCCGAGCTATTACCAGTCGGAGTCACGCCTCAGGCCCTGCTTTACCCAGACCGGCATCAGCGAGGTCGCCGACCGCCTGGGCATCGAGTGGGTGCTTTTTGACGAGCACAAATATCGAACTTTTAAGAATATCTCAAAGGCCACGCCTGATGAATTCCAGGTGACGGAATACGCCTTCGCCTGCGATAAGCTGCTCAACGTGCCGGTGCTGAAAACGCATTACCAGACCACGGTCACGCTGGCGATGAAGAACCTGAAGGGCTGCCTGAAACGCGAGGACAAGCCCCGCTTCCATTCCAAAGACCTGGATGGAGCTATCGTCGAGCTGAACAAGATTGTCAGGCCCACAATCAACATTATAGATGCCACCGCCAGGACCATCGGCAGCGTCGGCTCTTCCTACCGCGGCCAGCCCATCGGTGTGCGCCTGCTACTCACCAGCACCGACGCGGTGGCTGTGGACGCTGTCGGCACCGCCCTCATGGGCATCGACCCCAACGATGTGCCAACGGTAACCCTGGGCGCGGCTGCCGGACTGGGGGAAAACGACCTGACCAAAATAGATATCATCGGCGAAGAGCTGAAACGGCTGAATTTTAAAGTCAAGCTGCCGCAGGAGCAGCTGCGTCAGAGTTTCCCGCAGCTGGAAATAACCGGCACGGAGAGAGCGTGCAGCGGCTGCCTCATCCCGCTGCTTTCAAATTTATTACTTTTAAGTGAGCGTGGCGCAAGGCTTGAAATGCCGCTGCGTATCTGCGTGGGTACCGAACCTGATATTCCTGAAGACAGGGACTGCCTGCTGGTCGGCGACTGTGCCATCATCGAGGGTGGGGAAGAGGCAAGATGTATCACCGGCTGCCCGCCTGACCGTGAAGAAATTCGCCAGCGTCTGGCCGCCTTTTTCGAATGATAATAAACCTGATTTACTACACCCTGGCTAATCGATTACCTTCACGCCCTGGCTGTGCTTGGTGATATAGTCCCAGTCATACTCCACACCCAGCCCGGGCCCCTGGGGCACCTGAACGCAGCCGTTCTTATCGATGGCATCCAGACCGTCCTTGTAGTCGCCCTTGAAGACAGGTGCCTGTGGAGCGAAGGGCGCTTTGGGGTGGACCAGCGCCATCTCGTAGTAGTTCATATTGTGTATCGCCGCCATCAGGTGGCGCCGTTCGGGACCGGCCGGGGCGTGCATCTCCACATCGAGGCCAAAGCCTTCGGCGGCGTGGGCTATTTTCATCACGCCGGTGATACCACCGTCGATGTCAGGGTCGCCGCGCACGAAGTCGGTGCCATCCGCCACGATGAAGTCGACATGCTGCTCCAGGCCACGCACATGCTCTAGCTGTAAAAGGGGCGTCTTCACCAGCTGTCTCAGCTTGCGATGGGCAAAGGCTGAGATGCCGCCATCCCGGAACGGGTCCTCCCACCAGAAGAATTTCTCTTCGTCACAGGCCCAGCCTGCCTTAAGCGCATCACCGAATGTTTTGAGGGCACAGTAGGGGTCGAGCATTAAGTCCATTTTGCCGCCGACGCGCTTGCCCACAGCGTGTATCGTGGCCACATGCTGCGCCATCGGCGCATCCGCCCAGGGATGTATTTTGAATCCGGGATACCCCATCTCCAGGCACTGCTCGGCGAAATCAGCAAAGGCCTCGGGGCTATTCAGCCCTCCCTGGTGATTATCTGCGGTATGCGTGCTGGCATAACAGGGAAGATTAATCCGATTGCCACCTAGAAGCTCGTAAATGGGAGCCCCGTAGAACTTTCCGGCCAGGTCCCACAGGGCGATGTCCAGCTGGCTCAGCCCCAGACGGGCACGCTGTCGCAGTTCCAGCTTGAGGTCGTTGTATATTCCTTCCCGGTCCAGAGCATTCCGCCCTATCAAAATGTGCCCGTATTCAGGGATAGCCATCCAATCAGTAGCCGCCCATGAACCCACATACTCCCCGGTGACTCCTTCGTCGGTAATGATTTTGAGAGCGTGGGCCTTCAGGGTCATGGTTGCGCCCGGTTCGTAGGCAAAGATGGTATGACCGGGAAGCAGGGCCAGGTCTTTGAGTTGATAGTCAAACCGGTGGATTTCCAGTCTC
>Ga0180009_10006542_pt1 | contig 12196 bp, 5 predicted proteins | sample OS_PC_MetaG_FD_123537 | JGI IMG/M metagenome (GOLD analysis project Ga0180009, IMG submission 123537) | Groundwater microbial communities from the Aspo Hard Rock Laboratory (HRL) deep subsurface site, Sweden - OS_PC_MetaG | ecosystem: Environmental > Aquatic > Deep subsurface > Groundwater...
GAGCGGAATGATCGAATGGTGACATGATTTTCTCCTTGAGAATGCTAAGCCGCGGACCATCCGCGGCCTTTACGCGATCCTCTTGCCGGAGCCGGTTAGCGGGAGTCACCGCAGCGCGGCCCAGGGGGGCGCGCAAGGCGGCGCGGAGCGTCCGACCCGCAAGGGTTGACCCCGTGCCGGCTCTGGCATGATCGCGTGTGTAAAAGGCCCGCGGTTCCGCGCGCGTATTTCAAGAAGATCCGATCGCCTTCGATGCTTTGTCGATAAAGGCCAACTGGGACCGCGCCAGTGTGAGAGCCTGATCCCTGCCAAGGCTGCGTAGATCGTCATTCCAGTCCTTGAGCCGTGGAATGAGAGGGAGAGGCTCTACCCCGAGTGTCATGGCCCGTGAGGAGAGGGTGTTCCAGGCGGTGAGTCCCGCCTTGTCGTTATCGCGGGCGATGTAGAGCCGAGCCAGTGTGGTGGGCAATTCGAGACGTGCCAGATGTGTTGCTGTGAGGGCTGCGACAGCAGGGATCCATGGCAAGAGGCATTGCAAGGACAGGACGGTTTCCAATCCCTCCCCGGCCAGAAGAACATCGTCGGCAATCCCAAACCGAACGCCATGGCCCATCATGCGACCCAATGATCGCTTGGGTTCGGTGATCGGAGCTTTGGTGGGTTCACTCAAAGAAAGGAAAGTGCGGTGAACCCCGGTAAGGTCCCCCCGGAGATCGGTGATGGCGGCAATAAGGGCCGGATAGACGAACCTCTGCGATGATCCACTTCGTCCGTAGCATTTCGGATGGAAACGCAACGCATCGTATTGCAATACATCAGTAAGGCCGCGTGCTTGAAGATAGAGCGCGGCTGCTGTGCCGTTGAGGGGTTGTGAGGCGGCGAACAGTCGGCGCGCAGCATCCTGCCGATCAGAGTCTTGCGAGGGTACAGGCACGGTGTTGAGAAGGCGCGGCAAGGATAAGAAACGCTCGGCTTCGGACAACGTGTCTGAAAATGAGCTATGGCGACCGGCATGGGCGAGAATGTCGAGCAGATCGCCATGCTCGCCTGTTGCACTATCAGTCCATTTGCCTGCGCGGCCAGTGAGCCTGATGTAAAGGCTTCTCCCGGGATTGCCGTCGATATCCCCCACAACCCAATACTGACCATTGCGGCGGCCACGGGGGAGATAGGTCTGGCAAACGGCCAGTGCCTGACTGGCCAGTTGCTCGCGGATAAACGCTATGCGGTTCATGATCTCCTCCTTTCACTGTGAGGAGGATCCGCTCTCGCTCTCGGTTTGCGGCGGGTAGTCCTTGAAGAGCTTGGCGAGGAGCACCGGCGCGGATTCACCCAGCGGCACGAAGACCCGCAGCGTATAGGCGATCGTCTCGGTCATAAGGCCCATGGCTTTGAGCCCCGGGAGAGCGCTGCGGTCAAACCCTGTCAGTTCGATGCGCCTCGCATGCATGGCCATGACGCGTTTGAGGCAAAGCCCACCAAGCAGATTGATCTCACCGCCGCGCAGGAGATGCTGATAGGCATCCTCTGAGCTTGCGAAAATCGGTTCCAGTCCCAGCTGGCCCAGATCGCTCCCTTCAATCGGCCGGCCGATCACGCGCTCACCGTTGTTTGTGGTGAAGCGATAGATGCGGCAGAACTCTTGCGGCAACCGCTTCCAAACGGGCAGGAGCAGGCCCGTTACAATATAAAAACGCGACGTTTTGTATTGCGGTATTTTCGCAAGCTCTGCAGACCACAGAGCCTCAAAGACCGCTTGATCGCAATATTTCCAGGCAGAGAGTTTGAGCTCGGTATCGGTCAGATATTCGGTCTCGAGCGGATGGAGGATCCGGTAGCGCTGGGTGATCGATCCGTCTTCATTGGTGCGGGTGGTGGTTTTAAGAAGAATGCCGGAACGCCCGGAGTTGGGGTTCTCTAAAATGCGGGCTCCTTCCATCTGTCCGAGTTCAAGGGCGCGCTGCAAAGAGATCGGATCGCTCCGATCCTTGCGCTCCACTTCAAAGAGCCGCGTCTCGGCCCCGCTGGCATGGGATTCAATTGTGCGGCGGGAGATGATCTCAAGGCTTTCTGCGGTGATAGTTTCTAATCCGCGCTCAAACGTGCCGGCTGCAATCGCATCTTCGATGATCCCGGCCAAGATGGCATCGAAGGCGGCGAAGAGGTCGTTCTGCAGTTCGATGCGGAGGGCCAGCAGGCGGTTCAAAAACGTATGGATGGGTGGCAGCTGCTCACGGAGGCTGCCATCGGCATCCAGAAGCGAGAGCCCGGTGGCCTGTTCGAAGGCATCCAGTGAGCAGGCCCCGATCTGACCCTGCGCCAGCTTGTGATAGAAATGGGTGAGCGCACTGCGGGCATAGGGGCTCTCCAGATTATCCTCGGGCCGAAAGAGGCCTTGGCCACCTGTCTGGCGCTGACCTTTGGTGATAGCGCCCAGCGTATCAAGCCTGCGGGCGATGGTGGAGAGGAAGCGTTTCTCACCCCGGATATCGGTCGTCACCGGACGACAGAGCGGGGCTGAGGCCTGGTTGGTGCGGTTGGTGCGACCCAGCCCCTGGATGGCAGCGTCCGCCTTCCAGCCGGGCTCGAGGATGTAGTGAATGCGCCGGCGCTGGTTTTTGGCGGTGAGGGAGGCATGATAGGAGCGACCAGTACCGCCGGCTTCTGAGAAGACGAGAATTCGTTTCCGGTCATCCATAAAGGCTTCGGTTTCGGCAAGATTGGCTTTGGAGGAGCGGTTCTCGACGGCCAACACGCTGCGTCCGCCAGGCCCAATGCGGCGCACGATGCGGCGGCTGCGGCCGGTGATTTCTGCGACGACATCCGTCCCGAAATGCTGAACCAGCTGGTCCAGAGCGGATTGTACCGGGGGCAGGGCGCAGAGATTTTCAATCATCTCATCACGCAGGCGCTGGGCTTCGCGGCAGATCACGGGGTTGCCATCGATGAGAGCGGGCCGGGACTGAGTTTTACCGCTTTCATCCGTAAAGGTTTCAAAGAGCTGCGTGGGAAAGCCGGAGCGCAGATACTCGATCACATATTCGCGCGGAGTGATATCGACATTGAGATCGCTCCATTCAGAGGGCGGGATCAGTGCGAGTCTGCGCTCCATCAGCGCTTCGCTGGTCGTGACCAGCTGGATAACCGGCGCATCGCCCCGCACAATATCGGCCTCAATAGACTGGATGAGCGAGGGCATCTTCATTGCGGTGATCAGGTGATTGAAGAAGCGCTGTTTGTTGCTCTCAAAGGCGCTGCGCGCGGCTGACTTGGCCTGACGGTTGAGGGTTCCGGTTTCGGCGCTGGTGATATTGGCCGCTTCCAGCGCGGCATTCAGATTTTGATGTATGACTTGAAAGGCATCAGCGAACTCATTGTAAATATTAACCTGGGCGGGCGTCAGGTTATGCTCCAGAAACTCTATCTCGACGCCTTCATAGGAGAGATTGCGGGCCGTATAGAGCCCCAGGGCTTTGGCGTCGCGGGCCAGCACTTCCATGGCGGCAATGCCGCCGGCATGCATGGCGTTGATAAATTCCGGGCGTGTCTTGAACGGGAAATCGGCCGACCCCCAGAGCCCAAGCCGGGCCGTGTAGGCGAGGTTTTCGACTTCCGTGGCGCCTGTGGCTGAGGTGTAGACCACCCGGGCATGGGGCAGAGCATTTTGCAGGCGAAGGCCCGCGAGCCCTTGTAGCGATGCGGCGACTTTCCCGCGCGCCGAGTGACCCGGCGCGGCATTCCCCATGGCATGAGATTCATCCAGGATGATGACCCCATCAAAGTCGCGGCCAAGCCAGGCAATGAGCTGGTCGAGGCGTGATTGTTTGCCATTCACACCGGCGGACCGGAGCGTCGCGTATGTCGTGAAGAGGATCCCTTCCTCGAAAGCGATGGGCGAGCCTAGGGGGTATTTGCCCTGCAAAACGATCTGAAGTCGCTCCTGGCCCAGATCCCCCCAGTCGCGCTGGGCGTCTTCCAAAAGCTCATCATTCTTGGAGAGCCACAGCGCCCGTTTCCGGCCCTTGAGCCAGTTATCGAGGATGATGGCCGCGACCTGACGCCCCTTCCCGACACCGGTGCCGTCCCCCAGCATCCAGCCGCGCCGGAACTGTACGGCGTTGGGATCATCATCCGTGGCGGGGTTCAACACATCGTAGGACTCGTTCAAGAGCCAGCGCCCGGCCAAATACTGGCTATGGGCCTCGCCAGCATAGATGACGCTTTCAAGCTGGGCGTCAGAGAGAATGTGCTCGGTGATCAAGCGCTCGGGCAGATGCGGGCGATAGCTTGGAGCAGGTAGACGCACGGAGGCCATGGCGGCGGATTGCACCAGATGAGAGCGGTGAGGGCCTGCCTTGGGGATACGGATCGTGTCGAGGCTGTAGCGCTCATAAAGGCTCTCAGAGGAGACCCCTATGCGAGGGCTACTTTCCAACACCTCGTAGCCCAGTTCGATGATGGGCGAGGCGGCGGCAGAATCATCGGAACCGAACGCTTGGGCATGTGGCTTTATAGGCTTGGCCTTAGGCCGCCCTGTAAACACCGACAGGCCCGCTGGCTTGGTATCCACTGCCGGCACCAAAGCTGCGCGCGGTGGCAGATGCTCTATAAGAAGTTGCAAGAGATGCGCGGTGTCGCGCACATCTTCATGCGGGTTGATCGGTGCTTGTGCAGGTTCTGCAATTTTGTCGATGACAGTCAGCCTGGTGGCGATCGATGTGCCATGCACCCGGAAGAAGCGATCGCTCAGGGCCGTCGAGAAGACAATGCGGCTCGTGTCTTCGAGCTTGGCGAAGGCGGCTTCGTAATCAGGATGAGTGGGCGTGCAGTGGAGCCCCGTAATGGCCACGAGGCGACCGCCAGGAGCAAGGCGCGAAAGCGCCGATGTTACATGCAGCATATCTGTTCCCCGCACGCTGCCGGCGACGTGAGCGCGGGCCGAGAATGGCGGGTTCATAAGAATGACGCTGGGCACAATCGCACGCGGCAGGAAATCGTTGATCTGCTCAGCGTTAAAGCGCATCAAAGATACGCCCGGGAACAGGGCACTCAACATATCGCTGCGCGTTACAGCCAGCTCATTGAGGGAAAGAATGGCCCCCGCGGCCTGCGCATGGATGGCCAGCATCCCCGTCCCGGCAGAGGGCTCCAGGACGTGATCTTCATTTTTTAGATCAGCCGCAAAGGCCGCCAGATAGGCCAGATCCAAAGGCGTTGAGAATTGTTGATAGGCGGCGCTGTCATCCGAGCGGCGGGTCTGGGTTGGCATGAGCGCTTGCAGCGCCTGCAGCATGGATAAAACTTGGCTGGGATTTGATGCGCCCGCTCGCATTTGGGGGAAAAACTTGCGAAGAAACAGGACGAGGGCCGCTTCACAAGCCTCATAGGCATCTTTCCACACCCAGCCGCCTTCATTGTCGGAGGCGCCGAAAACGCTGGTCATGGCCGAGCGCAGAACAGGGGCCGAAATCGGCAGACCTTGCTCAAGAACCGGGAGCAGAAGTCCCGCGGTTTCGACGAGTTTCGTACCTTTGCTGGAGCGCGGGCGATGGGTGGGAATTGATGATGGCGCTGGGTCTAGGCCCAGTGTGGTCTGGTGCGGGAGATGCAAGGTCATGAAGGAGCTCCTGGGTTGGGGTGAGCCCAGGGCTTTGCGATCACGCTCGCTCGTGTTTGCTGGCCTTAGGGCACTAAGGCCGGGCCGCTCTCTTCTCTCTTCAAAGTATCAGTGAACCATTCACAGCTAATTCGCAGTGTTTGGTACGAACATTTTGCGGGTGTGTCGGCGACGTCATAGTCTGGCATCATGAGAAAATGCGGGGAAAGTTTTCAGCTAAGCGCGAGTGATCTTGTCGGGCATTTGAACTGCCGACATCTCACTGTAATGGATCGCGCCGTTGCGGAAGGGGCGCTTGCCAAACCGCACGTCTGGGACCCGCTGCTCAAGATCCTGTCTGAACGCGGCTCTGCACACGAGCAGGCTTATATCGAGCACCTCGAAGCGGGCGGATTTACTGTCATCCGCATCGATGGCGTCGAGGTCAACGACAAGGCCGTTGCGGATACCCACGCTGCGATGGCTGCCGGTGACCCAGTTATCGTGCAGGGAGCACTTAGCAGCGATGGATGGGTCGGGCGCACCGATATTCTTCGCCGAGTTGAGGGACACCCCAGCCGCTTTGGTGCCTGGTCTTACGAAGTCATCGACACCAAGCTGGCCCGCGAAACGAAGGCGGGTGCCGTTATTCAGCTCTGCCTGTACTCCGACCTGCTGGCGAAGGCGCAAGATAGTGAACCGGAGTTTATGTATGTCGTTGCGCCCTGGACGGACTTCGTTCCGCAGCGCTTCCGCTATGCTGATTGTGCGGCCTATTTCCGCAAGGTAAAGCGCGGGCTGTCTGGTGCCATTGCTTCGGCAGACTCTGGAGATGTCTACCCCGAGCCAAAAGAGCATTGCGATATCTGCCGCTGGCGGCAGACTTGCGATAAGCGGCGAAGAGATGACGACCATTTGTGTCTCGTAGCCGGCATCAGCAAAATTCAAACGGCGGAACTCAAATTGCGCGGCGTTTCAACCCTGGCCCAACTAGCGGCCGTTCCACTTCCTCTGGGGTGGAAGCCCGATAGAGGCTCAGCCGAAAGTTATACGCGCATTCGTGAGCAGGCGCGTCTTCAGCTCGAGGCACGGCTGAGCGGTGAGCGCAAGTTCGAAGTGCTGCCGGTCGAAACAGGGTTTGGGCTCACCTGCTTGCCGGAACCATCTGCTGGCGATGTCTTTCTGGACTTCGAGGGAGATCCCTTCGTTGGCGAACACGGCATCGAATACCTGTTCGGCTATCTCTATAGCGATGATGGGGTAGATCACTATCAGTGTGATTGGGCGTTCTCGCGCGCTGATGAGAAGAAGGCCTTTGAAGAATTTGTCGATTTCATCATAGCGCGCTGGGAACAGCACCCTGGCCTTCACATCTATCATTACGCGCCCTACGAGCCAGCCGCGCTCAAGCGGTTGATGGGGCGTTATGCAACGCGCGAAGAAGAAATCGACCGGATGCTCCGCGCCGGGCTCTTCGTTGATCTTTATCAGGTGGTGCGCCGCGCATTGCGTGCCAGCGTCGAGAGTTACTCAATCAAGCAGCTGGAGCCCTTCTTCGACTTTGTACGCGACATGCCACTGACCGACGCCAGCACGGCTTTAGCAACGCTTCAAGCCGGGCTTGAACTGGGTGACATACAATGCATCCCGGAGGATACCAAAGAGGCCGTTCGCGCCTACAATAAGGATGATTGCCGCTCTGCATCCAGTTTGCGTGATTGGCTGGAGCGCTTACGTTCTGAGCAGATTGACAATGGTACTGACGTGCCTCGGCCCCCGCCAGGCCAAGATGGTGCGCCTCAGGAAAAAATCACCGCGTGGCTGCAGTGGATAGAGCCATTGATCGAAAGCCTCACTGCCGATGTTCCCATCGATCAAGCTGAGCGTACGCCCGAGCAGCATGGGCGATGGATTCTGGCCAATATTCTCGACTTCCATCGGCGCGAGGAGAAGGCCACGTGGTGGGAGTATTTCCGGCTTCGCGATTTGGATTCAGAGGAACTGCTGGACGAGCGCGCTGGATTGGGAGGGTTGCGGTTCGTGACCACTGTTCCGCCCCCACCAGGTAGCAGAGCTCGCAACCCCATACACCGCTACAGCTTCCCGCCACAGGACACTGATATTCGAACGGATAAGAAGGTCTCGGCTCCAGGCGGTGGTCAGGTCGGCGAGGTTTGCGCAATCGATTTTGAGAAGCGCACAATCGATATCAAGAAGAGTGGGGCTTTCGCGGGAGCCCATCCGCCCGCTGTCTTCGAACATGATCATGTCGGCAGCGAAGAGATCTCTGAAGCGCTGGCCCGCCTTGCTGAACATTTAGTGGCGCATGGTCTGACCGGCAGTGGCCAATATCAGGCCGCACGGGATCTCTTGTTCAAATCACCACCGCGCACAGGCGGGGAGCCGCTCAAATGCGATGGCGAAACAGCCACGGAGGCGGCCGTCAGGCTGGCTCAGCATCTTGCCGGAGGCGTTCTGCCAATCCAGGGCCCACCGGGAGCCGGCAAAACCTATACCGGCGCACACATGATCTGCGAATTGGTACGTCAGGGAAAGACCGTCGGGATCACGGGTAACAGTCATAAGGTTATTCGAAACCTAATCGATGGGGTCATCAAGGAAGCGACGAAGCAGAACAAGGTGGTGAGCTGTGCTCACAGGACGAAGGAACCGGGTTCTGCGCAGCCGATGTTGAGCCTGGTCAAAGACAATCCCGTCTTCTTTCAAGCGCTGGGCTCAAACATCCAGGTTGGTGGCGGCACGGCATGGCTTTGGTCACGGCCAGAAGCGCTTGAGCGGCTCGACGTATTGTTTGTCGATGAGGCGGCGCAGATGTCGCTGGCCAATGTGCTGGCCGTCTCGCAGTCGGCGAAGACTGTTGTCCTTCTCGGCGATCCGCAGCAACTTGATCAGCCCATGAAAGGAACGCACCCCGAGGGTACCGATGTTTCGGCGCTCTCATACATTCTCGATGGTGCGCATACAGTGCCGGCCGACAAAGGGCTTTTTCTCGCTGAGACCTGGCGTCTTCACCCGTCCATTACGGCTTTCACCTCAGAGCTGTTCTATGACGGAAAGCTGGCGTCAAAGGATGGGCTGGACATTCAGCTGGTCAATTCATCGGGTCCGATCAACGGAGCGGGACTTCGGTTTCTTCCCGTCGAACACAGCGGAAATCAGAACTGCTCACCGGAAGAGGCAGAGGCCGTTCGCTCACTTGTTGCGAGCATTCTCGGCACGAGCCCCAAGTGGATCGATAGGGACGGCACGGAGGCGGCACTTACTCTGGACGATATCGTCATCATCACGCCCTATAACGCGCAGGTCTTTGAGATTCAGCAGCGCATTCCGGGAGCCCGCGTTGGGACGGTCGATAAGTTCCAAGGGCAGGAAGCTCCAATCGCCATCTACTCTATGGCCACATCCAGTCACGCCGATGCGCCGCGCGGCATGGAGTTTCTCTACAGTCTGAATCGGCTCAATGTCGCGACGTCGCGGGCGAAATGCCTTTCGATTGTGGTGGCTTCCCCACAGTTGCTCGAAGCTGAGTGCCGAACGCCGCGTCAGATACAACTCGTTAATGCGTTTTGCAGGTTTGTTGAGCTTTCTCAACGGGTTGGTGGCTTTTCTGAGCGGATCACCCAGGACTCAATCATCGACAAGTCTGCTCATATTTTAGATGTAGAGCGCTCTACAGCAAAATATTCTTGACCCAGCATGGTTGATATTATACTCTGTAGGAATGGATACAGAGGTTTTTATGATTCGGCTCTCAGACTGTTGCGATGTTCAGATTGGGTTTACGGCCAAGGGCCGGTTAGAGCCCATGCCCGGCGGGATTCGCGCAATACAGCTTGGCGACACGACGTCCGACGGAGAGCTGGGAACGAAAGAGATTGGCACCTACCATTTCAATGAGGTGGCCGAGCGTTATTGGGCGCGGCCCGGGGATGTTGTCTTTCGATCTCGCGGTGAGAAAAATCTGGCCGTCCTTTTGGATGAGCGCCTGAGCGAGCCAGCTGTGGCGGTGATGCCGCTTGTTATCTTGCGTCCGAACAAATCGATGGTGGTTGCCGAATATCTCGCATGGTTCATCAACCAGCCCGAGGCCCAGCACTACTTTGATCTCTGTGCGCGGGGGACGGGGATGAGAATGATCCCCATCAGCAGCCTGTCGTCTTTGGAAATTCCATTGCCCCCACTTGAGCGGCAAAGAGCCATCGCCGAGACCAGTTCCTTGGCGCGATTGGAATGGCGGCTCGCTTTAAGACTGGTTGAGCGGCGTCAGCATCTTCGTTCGCTCTCACTCCTTGAGTGCGCGCACGTCAATGACACCACAGAATTCAAAACACCGCACGGGGGGTACGCATGACCGACCAAGTCACTCAACAACAAGTCAACAACACTGCGTGGGCCGCCTGCGACACCTTCAGGGGGGCGGTCGATGCGGCCCAGTACAAGGACTACATCCTTGTGATGTTGTTCCTGAAATACATCTCCGATCACTGGAACGCCCATGTCGAGGATTACAAGAAACAGTTCGGCGGTGATGACGTGCGTATTCGTCGCCGTCTGGAGCGCGAGCGCTTCATCTTGCCGGAGGGTTGCAGCTTTTACGATCTCTACGCGGCCCGAGACGAAGTCGACATCGGAGAGCGCATCAATGTGGCGCTTGAAAAGATCGAAGACGCCAACCGCTCCAAGTTGGAGGGCGTTTTCCGCAACATCGACTTCAACTCGGAGTCCAATCTCGGCAAGGTCAAGGATCGCAACCGCCGCCTGAAGAATATGCTCCAAGACTTCGCTAAACCCGAGCTCGACTTGCGTCCGTCTCGCGTCACCGAAGACATTATCGGCGAGTGCTACATCTACCTCATCTCTAAATTTGCATCCGATGCCGGGAAGAAGGCCGGCGAATTTTATACGCCAACGGCGGTCTCAACGTTGCTGGCGAAGCTGGCCAGTGCCCAGCCCGGTAACACTATCTGCGATCCGGCCTGCGGATCAGGCTCCCTTTTGATCCGTGCGGCTGAAGAAGTCGGCTCCGACAACTATTCCCTTTACGGCCAGGAAGTGAATGGCGCGACCTGGGCGCTGGCTCGCATGAACATGTTCCTGCACGCGAAGGACGCCGCCCGTATCGAATGGTGCGATACGCTCAATAGCCCGGCCCTCGTTGAGGGCGATCATTTGATGCGCTTCGACGTGGTCGTCGCCAATCCCCCGTTCTCGCTCGACAAGTGGGGCGCGGAGGGCGCGGGGTCAGACCAATACAAGCGCTATTGGCGCGGTATCCCGCCAAAATCCAAGGGCGACTACGCGTTCATCACCCACATGATCGAAATCGCCAAGCGTCAATCCGGCCGCGTGGCGGTGATCGTGCCGCACGGCGTGCTGTTCCGGGGCGGCGCGGAGGGCAAGATCCGCCAGACGCTGATCGAGGAGAACATGCTCGATGCCGTGATCGGGCTCCCGTCCAACCTCTTCACCACGACCGGCATCCCTGTCGCCATCCTGGTCTTCGACCGCTCGCGCGAGCAGGGCGGCGCCAACGAGGCGCGCAAGGATGTGCTGTTCATCGATGCCAGCCGTGAGTTCACCAGCGCCAAGACCCAGACGGTCTTGGAGTCCGAGCATATCGAGAAGATTATCGCGACGTATCGCAAGCGTGATGAGGTGGAGAAGTATTCCCACCGCGCCTCGCCCGAGGAGATTGCCGAAAACGACTTCAATCTTAACATCCCCCGCTACGTCGACACTTTCGAGCCTGAGGCGGAGATCGACGTGGCGGCTGTGCAGAAGGAGATCGTCGCCATCGAGGCCGAATTGACGGAGGTGCGGGCCCGCATGGCTAAACACCTCAAGGAGCTGGGCATCGATGTCTGAGGGAGAATTCATCCTCTACAACACGGAGGACGGCCGGACGCAGGTGCAACTGCGATCCGTGGACGGTACCGTCTGGCTCACCCAAGCCCAGATGGCGGATCTATTCGCGACATCTTCCCAGGCCATTACCCAGTTGATCCGGGCAATTTTTGAGGACGAAGAACTGCAAGAGGGGGCAACTTGTAAGGAATTCTTACAAGTTCGATCCGAAGGGGCTCGGCAAGTCAGCCGAAAACTTAAGTTCTATAGCCTCGATATGATTCTGGCCGTTGGCTACCGCGTCCGGTCGGAGCGTGGCACACAGTTTCGCCGGTGGGCCAGTACGGTCCTCAAGGATTACATGGTCAAGGGCTTCGTCATGGATGACGAGCGCTTGAAGGACCCCGCATGGGATTATTTCGACGAGCTTCTTGAGCGCATCCGCGACATCCGCGCCTCCGAGGCGCGGTTCTATCAGAAGGTGCGTGACATCCTCTCGCTCAGCGAGGACTACGATCCGAAATCCCGTCAGGTCACGACCTTCTACGCCACCATTCAAAACAAGATGCTCTATGCCGTCACCGGGCATACGGCCGGAGAATTGATCGAAGCCCGGGCCGATGCGAGTGCCCCGAATATGGGCCTTACCACCTGGAAGGGGGCCGACAAGGGCCGCCCTGTGCGCAAGGATGATGTGGCAACGGCCAAGAACTATCTCGGCGAGTTGGAGATCAA
>Ga0180009_10006543_pt1 | contig 12194 bp, 20 predicted proteins | sample OS_PC_MetaG_FD_123537 | JGI IMG/M metagenome (GOLD analysis project Ga0180009, IMG submission 123537) | Groundwater microbial communities from the Aspo Hard Rock Laboratory (HRL) deep subsurface site, Sweden - OS_PC_MetaG | ecosystem: Environmental > Aquatic > Deep subsurface > Groundwater...
CAACTATTTCATCACGCTCTAAAAAGTCTGACATTCTATCCCTTATAAATTTCTCTGGAACCTCATGGTGAATTGAACACACAACTTTTTTACTTCTTAAAATATTCCAAGATATATTTCTCCAACACCAAGAGGCTGCAAGCCATATAATATCACAATCAAATGGATTCATTCTGGCTGTATGTCTTGAATGATGACAAAATTCATTTCCAATTCTATCAACAATCCAATTTTCATTTGGTATAAGAACAAAAATATTCTTCATTGTCTATCCCTAAGCTTGTAGCCAATCATCTACACCAGTTGAATCAACAAACCGCTTTAGCTTCTTATCCTTATAAACAATAACTTGCCCATAGTCAATATCACTATCCTTCAAACCCCTATCATCAAGAAATATTCTTCTATCTGTAATAATTAACTCCTTATCATATTCATTAATAGTATCGACAACACTCTTTATATCCATTGTCTCTCTTTTTTCATCAGACATAAAATAATCATCAAAAATGCAAAACTTTGTAAAGTGACTTTTTGCCCAAGTCCAATCATGTAAAACAGATTCTTTATCATGTGCACCATCTATATATACTAATTCAAAATTTTCGTTAATATCTGGAAGCACTGCTTGAGACACTCCTTTGGCAAACTTTATTTTAGACCACCACTGTTGCGGAATATACTTTAATATTTCTTCCATACCCTGCTTCTCAATATCTGGATCAATCGTTATAATAGTACCATTAATATTAGAATCATACATTGCCTTCGCCACACAAAAAGAAACATAACCTCTTCCTGTACCAACTTCTAAAAATGAAGTTATCTTAAATTGACGCACAAGATAATACATCAATATACCACGCTCATAGTTTGCCCTAAAATATTTACCATATTTATACATGGGAGAATCTGGACCTCTTGCCTTTTTTGCTGTCAATTCACCAATAGCATCAAAGTCACCAAGAATAATATCATCAACATTAACACTAAAATCTTTTAACTTTTTCTTAATATTTTTACCCTTCATTTTCCCCTCCTAATACTTTGTTAATGAAATCAATATATCTATCTGCGACAACACTTATATGTAAGTCACCCACTCTATCAAATTTCTTTACCTTGCAATTTTCATTAAATATTTTCGCACACCAATCTAAGTCAAGACTTGGCGGATCATATAAATTATGTGGCTTAAAATCCCATTCACTATCTGGCAATATAATACCATTTTCTCTTACTATTTCTTTTGTTCCACCAGAATCAGTACAAATAACTGGGCAAGATGACATTAAAGCCTCAACAACTACATTTGGGCAATGATCTAACCAAGCTAAATGTATCATATAGTCTGATACAAAACAATAATTCTTATATAATTCCTGTTCTAAATACCCAAGCCAAACAATCCTTTTATCTGATATTACTTTCATATGATCTGGTTTTCCTACTACCAGTAAACGATCATTGTCATTAGCAACTCTCTTAAAAAAGTTTATACAATCATTAAGTCTTTTGTGTGGTCGCCAATTTGAGGCACAAATAAATATACGCCCACCACTAGTTAAAACCATTTTTCTCAATGCCATTGGTTCTGACATATTTTTACTATTGAAGACTATACTGTTTGTCCCATTGTTTATGACACAACTTTTACCACTTGGCTTTCCAAAAAACTTTTCTGTCAAACGTTCATTAAACCTTGATTGGAAAATTACTCCGTCTGCCTTTTCATAAAGAGACATTATCGCTCTGTTTGCTGCTTCCCAATTCATAGAAGAATTAAACCATATTCCATCTAATCTCTGAATTAATTTTGCACCAGGACGTACATGAAATGGCCATTCAATAAATGCCAATAAAACATCATATTCATCAAAATATGGAACAACGTCTACTCCCTTAAGGATAAGAGTGTTTGCAAGTTTTTTTCCAAATGAATTTGGACCAGATGAACTCTTTAAGTCTACATTTCCAAAAGAAAGCTTCATTAAATTTATTCTCCCTTAAATACTAAAGCCATTAAAGATTTTGGGTCTGCTGTTGGAGATACATAACTATAATTATATTTTTTCCATTTTTCAGCAATTCTATTGCAATCATAAATATCCTCTAAATAAATAAAAAAATCAAACAACTCTTTGGTAAAAAAAACAATATCAAGATCACCATTGTAAGATAATTCTTCAACAAAATTTCTTGGACCAACACTACCGGGTGGTTTCTTATAAACATCATGAAACGCAAAACAACCATGCGGTTTTACCTTATCAAAAACATTATAAAAATCACTTTTCGCCTGCTCATATGTATGGTTGCCATCTATTAAAACAAAATCATAATCATTATCAAGCCCGGGCAATATTAAATCAGAACTACCTACATTAAATCTTATAATATTATCTAATCCATTATTTATAAACATTGTTTTTATATTTTTTTCTATGTTCTTATCTACAATATCTATTGTATCAACAACAGCATCTTTTATTTCAGAGTCTCGTAAGGCCTTACAAAAATATAGAGAGCTAAAACCATTACCAGTACCAATATCAATTATTTTTTTATATTTGCGCTCTCTTATTAGGGAATATAATATTTGCGCCTCACAAGTTCGTATAGACCCCTTATCTTTAATCCCAAGTGCTTGTTTATTAAAACCATTCATATATAGTTGTCTTAAAATTTTATCATATTTTTCCACTAATTTTACTAGATCAATGCTCATATTTACTACCTCCCAATGAAACTTAAGTTAAAGTTAATCCATTCACAATCATTCTACATTCCTTAACTCTAACAATTTATTTTTTTGCCAAATATCTTTCAACATATGGACCTCCAGTATGCGTTCTGTTGCTAACAAATAATACATCAAAACCAGATTCCACGAGCATATGATACAAATCTTTGCCTTCAAAAGCAAACATATGTCCATATCTTATTCTTGGAACTCCCGGCTCAATAGGTACTTCAACATGAAAATATGAGCCAGAATCCATAGAATCATATACCTTCTTAACTGCAATAAGAGGGTTAGTTAAATGTTCCAACATATGATAAGAAACCACAATACCAATATTCCCTAACCCTAATTCTTCTTCACAAGAATTAAAATCATACTTTCTAACATCATACCCTAAACATTTACCAATTAATATATTTATATCAACAACATCATACCCAACAACTTCAAAGCCTTTTGTATCCTTAAAATATTTGAGTATTTGTGGAACACGAAAACCAAGTTCTGCCAACTTGCCACCAAAACTAATAAATTGATTAGATTCTTCTATATTTAAAAGTTCATTAACTCTAAGTTCATTGATTTCTCCCAGACTAACACAATCATTCTTTACTTTTTCAATATTATTGTGTACATCATTATCATCAAGTGATAATACACCTATTCCTCTAGAGGCCTGTAAGCCCTCATAAATTTTTTGGTCTATTCTCCTAAAACACTTTCTTTCACCAAACGAAAATTTGTTTATAACAAGCTCATAATTATCGTCAACAGTTCTAACCTTAGACCAATTATCTTTTCCCTTAATATCCCTTAACTGTTTTAAATTATCGCCAATATCGCTCAAATAATCACTCACTTAATAAACCCCCTTGACCTGATAAATTTTACAACTTTAAGTTGCTCTGAAGTTGTATCTAAGCTTCTATCCATTGACACAGAATTTATATTATACTGATAACATACTTTATCAACATACTTTCTATTTTTTGACAAATATATTATTGGCAACATTAATGCTTGATCATACCCACGTTTAAACCATTCTCCATTAATATCCTTAAAATTATCTTTGTTTACCTTGTCAAATAAATCCTTTCTAAACGTTCTAAAATGCGAAGAACACCACTGATAAAAATATGGATTGACATTGTTTGGCATAGGTCCAGAAATATTCATTTCTGAATTAACATCCCATTTGTGTGCAGTCCAGACCACATCATTACCCGCCTCATATTCATTTACAATTAATTGTAATGCATTTTTATTGCACAATTGATCATCACCGTCTATTATACCAATAATTACTTTTTCTGATGGTACACCAATATTACGTGAATTTAAAACAATGTTAATTTTATTTTCAATAATATTACAAATATTGTGTAGTGCATATCTTCTTATTTGTCTCTCTCTGTTTACTGGATATAAACATGCTCTTCCATTAATGTTATTGATAATTTCTATAGCCTTTCTTCTTGTATCATCAGTAGAAACATCATCTGCTATTATCCAAACCCACTCTTTATATGTTTGTTCCAACAATGAATTTGCAATATTTTCTAAGTTTTTTGATGCATTAAAACAAGGCGTAATAATTACAATTTGATATTCATCTATTTTTCCTTTCCACATTCTATTCCTCTAACATTCCATCTGATATAATATCAGCCAATTCTTTTTTTAGAGAACCCCACCACCGATCAATTTCTAAAGACTTATTGCTTATTGTTCCACCTATGGGCTTGTCATTTACAGTCATGACATCTTCACGACCTTCCCATCCAACTTGTCTAATATTCACATTATCTAATATTGACAAAATCAATTGATTGAGCAATTCTTTATCTTCGTTGTTCTTTATATCCATTAACTATCTCCATATCTAAAGCTTTTAATTCTTCTATGTTATTCATTATATCATCATTTGTTATTTTTTTAAAGTTCTTATGACCAAATATTTTCTTTATTCCACTTAAAAAATCATCTTCCCATATAACTTCATAGTTAATATTATTATCACTAAAATATTGTTGTTTTAGTTCGTCACGGATAATTGTATTGGCTATTGTTCGATATTGAGATTTGGATTTTCCTGTTTTTGATTCATAAATAATAGCTTTCTCAATTAAAGAATCATGTGTTTCATTTTTACCATGAAAATATGCTCCATGAAAATCCCTATATGTGTCATCACCTGGAAAATAAAAGTCGATTGACCAAGAATTTGTGGGCTTTTGACGTTCGATATTAACATTGTTGTATGTAAGGCACAACACTTTATAGTGGAAATCTTCTATCTGGGATTTGCCATATGAACCATTATGCTTCTTGGTTTCATGAGCCTTAATAGCCATATCAAAACGGTCCCAACTATCTCTTATAGCTTCCTCCTTAAATGGATTTTCATATCCATATCTATCAAACATAGTATTTTTTGCAGATTGTCTAATCTCAATAGATTCAAATGGGGAATTAACCCCAAAATTATTGTTTAAAGTCTCAATTCTTTTTCTTTGCACGGAATCATTTTTGAGTGGATTATCAACGCCATATTTTTTCATCCACGTTTCCTCTCTTTTCAAAAGGGCACTTTCTATTTTGAGATTATGGCTAACACCATGCCTTGCCATCAGCGTTTTTTTGTTTTCTTTCTTGAAATGTATGCTCTGAAAAACATGTTCCACATTGTATTTTTTCATGTTTGTTTTTCTAGTTTTTTCCAATGTCTGCTCTTTTTCCCTTGGTGTTCTATTTTGATGTGCTATAGAAATATTGAAATACATTCTATTTTTGTCATTTTCTGTCATTTTCGCCTGACCCAACTTCGTTCCGACACTAACTTTATCTTTCCAAACTAATAATTCTTTCCTCCCCATATTTGCGCGATTTTCCTTTTGCCTTAAATCGTGACATCTTTTTGAACAATAATTACCTTTCCTTTTTTTTCTATCAATGCTGTATTGGCATTCATAAATATCGCCACAATAATCACATGTAAATACAATCCTCTTTCCTATCTTTTTTACAGTCTTGGATCTCCCATGAAAATATGGAACAAATTTAATACCCAACAATGCCACTATTTTTTATCTCCTTTATCCATCAAAGAAACAATACACTCAACTAATATTTCCTTAATTGTTCTTCCGTTTTTTGCAGCATAAATCTTCATTCTTTTATGCAATTCTTCACTTACAGAAAATGTAATTCTTTTTTCAGCCATCTTATATTTCTCCATTACATAAGTAAGTATGTAACAAGATTAATAAAAAGCAAAAAAATTTTCAACTATTTTGAATTTTTTTCCATCCAATCAATGGAAAGTAATGGGGGACTTTTCTGAATATTAATTAGTAGATGAGAATTATCTAACTCATAGTCTATTTTAGTGTGGCAAATCCGAGGACCAATTTGTCCTAATTTTTTCGCACATTCTACAATATCTTCTTCTGAGACTTCTGACCATGGCTTATCAAAGAAGATATTATTTTCTGCTGTATCTTCAATTGATTTGCCATAAGTCACATTCCACTGATTCTGCCAAAAATCACGGAATGACTTAATCTTTCTTTCTAAGGAAAACCATGAAAAATGTGCAACCATCGGATATGTTTCTGCTGCCCAATTAACATATTTTTCGTATTCTGATAAATTATTTCTTCTTAGTTCCTCTGCACGTCCATCAAAAAATGAGGCCTGGGGTATCAAAGAAAAAGTATTCACATCAATTAAGTTACATCCATCTGAAAGTGCAAAATCACAACATAATTCTCCAGCATCATTAAACATTCTCAATGAACGTGGTAGACCATGGGTAATATTTGCCTTATTTCTACTCAATCTTTCTTTATGTGGGAATATATCTGCTCTAATTTTACCTGAACTTCCCCAATATTCTACAACTGGAAAACATAGAACATCAATATTTTTGGGCATATGTTTGGCAATATCAACAATCTTACTGTATCCATCTTCATGTAAAACTTCATCTACATCAATTTGAAAACAATATTCTGATGTGCACAATGATCTTGACATAGCTTTCTGTTGTCCATCTGCAACTCTTGATTCATTTGTTCCCCAATTTACTTTATTCTGATAAGCTTTTAATTTTGGTTCTTTCTTTCCCCATTCTTTCAATTCTTCATATGTTCCATCGTCAGAACCTCCATCAATAACAACAACTTCTGTTGAAAATGGTAATACTGACTTAATAGATTCTTTCCATGGATAATTACTTTTAATACAATTATAAGTCGTGGTATAAGAACTTATTGTTGGAACATAGTTTATGTCATGCATAACACTATTCCAAAATCTTGATGGTCCCATGAAAAGATATGATGTTAATTCGTTCATGTCATCTGACTTAAACCAATCCTCATCTCTATGTAATACATTCTCATTTGTTATTACATCACATCCCAACAATTTCGCTTCTATTGTGGTCCGAGGGCATGTGTCCCAGTCAACTGGTAATAAAACCAATCCTTTTGATTCTGCCAACTTATCAAGAAACTTATCATATGGCAATCCAAACACTAATTCATAATCCAACCCATTTTCATCACAATGCTTTATACAATCCTCTACACCCTTTATCCAAGATGTAGAATTCATTATAATGTACTTCTCATTCTTCTCTATCCCTTGTGCATTAAGTAAATTTATTTTCTTGAAAAAACTTTGATCAAACAAAGATGAAATAACAGTACATTTATTTTGCGTTCTTAAAAAAGGAAATGCGTCACAAACATATTGTTCTTGTAATTCTGACATAAAATAAACAGATTTAGCTGCATTGAAATAGTAAGCAATTAGCTTTCCATAGTCAGACTGTGCACAATCACAATCAGTTCCTTCAGCATCCTTATGTTTTCTTGGTGAACGATAACGACAATATTTAAAATCATATTCAATTATTGAATAATCCATATTGGTCGCAATTGATGGTATCAAATTAATGTCAAGTTCACCAATATTGGCAAAAATCCAAAACCTACTTTGATTACTTTGCAACATTTCCATATTTACATGTTTTGATTTAACAAAACAAACATCTAATGGACTGGTTGTTAATAATGCATGAGTGCTTAATTCTGCACCACCGGCATATTCATCAACAAAGTAATCACTAACAAAAATTACCTTAGCTGAATCAGGAATTGCTGGTTGTTGTGGTGTTTGTATTGCTTTGGAAAAATCTACAAAATTATAATCTGACATAGTTGATATTACCTCATCTTAAGTGTTTGCGTTTGTTATTTGCATCCATGTCTCCACGTCTACATCGGTCGCTCATTCTTCAACCTCTTCGCAGGTCCGTTTGAAGTCATCCAGCACTTGCAAAATCCTCCTTACACCATCCTCTATCCCTTCTCCTGGGATTAGTTGCCCCGCGGACCATAAGGTGTGTGCAAGTTCGATTCGCTTATCAGCCTTTACTCGCCAGTCGCTTGTCATCTCACTCCTCCTCGCGGTGTTAGTCCTTCGCGATACAATCCAATGAAGCTGTTAAGGAAGTCGTGATTTTTTGTCCAAACTATCCATTGTATCATACAAGTCATTTTTAGCTTCTTCAGTAGCTAATTTTAAAGCCTCTCCTTGTTTCTTTCTTCCTGCTCCAACATAACCATCCCTTGACCAACCAGAACCCTTAAGATGAAAAGATACAGTAGAAACCTTTCTCGTCATTTCGACATTACAATCAGAACAGACAGGTATTAAATGTCCAATTGGTAACAAAAGATCATTTTGTTGTTCACATTTCTTACAAAAATATTCATATATAGGCATTTATATAATCCTTTTAATCTAATCCTATTTCACTACCATATAAATTCTTCCATCTTTTCTTAAACTTACTTTCCGCGTTTTTTTCTATCTGACAAATTCTCATCTTGGATAATCCCATAATATCCCCTATATCTTCCAATTTCATTTTCTTTCCAGGCGGGACATTATTGGCAACAACAATTGTACAATTATAATGTTTGTCAGAATTTATCCATTGCCTACATTCATTTTGTTCACATAAAACTTTATTTTTCTCATACGCTTCAAAACACTTTACTTTATTCATAGGAACCTCCATTAATAATATTACTTACATATTCCGATTGTTTCCTCTTTACATTCCTTACAAAGACTTCTAATGGACATTAAGCCTTTTCGGAATCTAATCCCCGCTTGCTTATTTTTCTTGACATAAACCTTTGATGCGTCCAACTTTAAATTTTCGATAAGATTCACTACCTCTTCCCACTTTCCTAATTCTTCCATTTTCATTCCTCCATTATTTTGTTTAAAATATTAACACTATACTTGCTACACGATCATTATACACCACAAATCATTCAATGTTAACCAAGAATTGATCTACCTGGAACTATTATTGTTGACTTCTCAATTATCTCATTAGTACAACTATATATAGATTTCATTAAGGTAGTATCTTCAAGTTCTAAAGCTAAATTTCTTATTATATAAAGAATTTGTTTTTGTGATATACCATAATCAATTATTTCTCTTACAATCATCTTTGACTCTTCACGTTCACTCTGTCTTTCTGCGAGAATTTTTTGTCTATTGGATAATATGGTTCCCTGCTCACTCATTTATAACAACCTCTGGACAATATCTATAAGTATATGATTCAATTGAAAATTTGCCGTTTTTTTTAATTATAACGCACTTTCCTGTTACTTCATCATCGCCAATCTCTTTAGTTAGGATAATTTTACTACCATTTTTATGGGACTTTTTAAGTGCCAGTTCACATTCCTCATATGTTGTAAAGTCGCAATCATAATTTTCCAAAACTGGAAGAAGCTTATCTGGTAGTGACAATTTAATATCATCTAAGTCGCGATAAGAACCATTTACTATTATATTGCTCTTACCTATTTCATAAACCTCGTGAATTCTATTGCAATTTGGGCATTTTACATTTTTATTTTTAACTAATCCTTTTTTGTTTATTTCTGATAAAACTGGAAAGGTAAAGAAAGGTGGCTTGGGAATATTTTTCATCATAGAATGAACACACATACATTCCACTGAATGTTTCTCATAAAAGGGCATTAACGATCTAACCTGTTGTAACAATAGATGATTTTTGTTTTTTTGCTTTTCCTATTTGGGAAAGACCTTCTAATAAAAGTGGATCAACACGACCAATTCTATTTTGTAAACGGCTTATCATGTCTGAATCTCGCCATGCTTCAATTGTAACCATTCTGAATAAATTTGTTACCTCTATTTTTCCTAAAACATCAGCAACGCGCATAATATCTTGACTACCCTGTTTCTTTAATTCATTATTACAAAGTACAACCTTATTATATAGAGAAACCATCCTATTAACAATAGCTTCTTTGGCATCTTCTTTAACTGAAGTCATCGCAATCTCATCAAAAGGTAAACTTTCATCACCTAAATCTTTAATGTCAAAAAGATTATTGCCTACTTTATCCATTATACGCTCCAAGCTTTATTGATTTGATTTGCCACAATAAGAATAAACCAAATTCATAAGAAATTTCTTAATAGCTTCATTATCAAATAATTCTACACCTAATTCAGCTTTAACATAATCCACAAATTTATCATCATGTACTATGTCAATTTCTATGTTGCCCTCGTTATCAATTTCTGTTCCAATATGTTTTATATCGAAATAAAACGGTTGCTCTCTTTCACCACTCATAACATTACCTCAATAAAAAAGTTAGCCAACCCCAGGCATTTCATCTTGTCCTCGTAACGATTTGTGGTGAATATATTTGTGTTCATTTAAACAAGCCCCTCCTCCGATAATCCTTAATACATAGCTTGCAAACACTTAAAAAGATTTTTTCACCTTATCGTTTATCACCCACACAAGAGCTTCCAATTAACCTGGAATTAATTCTATATATAGTATATTATATAATTATTAAAATGTAAAGTTAAATTTTTGATTACCATTAATCTCATCGTAATCGTTCCAGCTTTCATAATTGTAAGAATCAACAACTGCTGATACATATGATAAGTCTAAATATTTTGCGGCACAAACCCTATTAAAACCATCTGAGCCTACATAATAATCATCACCAATACTAATTAGGTTTATTGGATTTTGGTCACAAACAGGTTTACCCAAACAGAGATTCTTAACAGACTCTTTAAATGCAGTCCAATCAGACGGCATCCAATTTTTTACTTTTATATTTGCAGAACCCTTAATTAAGTCTAAGGGAACTTTTTCCGTTAAAGTCATATATTTTTTACCATTACTCCAACCTGGAAAATCATCATATATTGAATTGTATTCAATATTAGCTAAACTATCTAACGAACTGGTAAGCTTTTCAAGATAAGATTTTGTTATTGATATTTTTTCTAACAAATGATTTTCAAAGTCTTTTATCTTTACAATGAACTTATACAAATTTGCATCTTCCTCTATTTCCTTTTCTATATCATAATCAATATTAAGATCTGACAAATAATCTTCTAAATATGAAGAAGCCAAACCAATATCTAAATTAGTAGCTATGATATCATTATTTTGTATTATTACATGTAAGAGACAATCAAATCCATCTCCGATCATTGGATAGGGTCTAATTGTAATAGAGTCTATTTTATCATAAGGAAATAATTTATGTAGAGTTGATTCTGAATCCCATGAAGAAGGAATTATATTACTAAATTCATACATTTTTAAACATACCTATAATTTAAACATCACCTGAGATTACTTCTTTATTCTTTTCCAGTTTATTTGAAACTATTTCATTTGCTAAAGATAACTTCAATAAATTTAGAGCTAAATCAAAAGCTACTAATTCAGTTGATGTTAATCTAACAGAAACTTTACAAAATTCTTCACCTGTATTTCTTTTTATCTTTACACCCATACGTTCTCTTAGATTTCTCAATACCAGTTCAGATTGCAATTTTGATATATTCATATTAACTCCTTTTATTTACTCGGTTCCAAAATAAGAACTTTTAAAATATTCAACAAATTCAGGTTTCTTAACTAAATTTTTTGCCTTTTCTTTAATTGGAATAAGCATGTCTAACATAGTTTTATATTCATCTTTATTTAAAGTACCTGTTTCATATTTCTCAATTAAGTCATTAACTTGATTCGCTAAAAAGAACATAGCTAATTTCATTAATGCTCTATCACCAATCTTCATAGCTCCAGGTTTAGATACACCAAGTTCTTGACCAACTTCTTCCCATGTAGCACACTCTCTTTCTCTATACTCCTCAGTTTCTAATAACAATTGTTCCTCTAAGAAGTTAGAATAATCTTTTATTTTAATAGACATAATGTATTAATTTCTCCATATTGTATTTGTTTATATTATAAATTTTATATATTATATATTATATATTTTTTTATATAATTTTTATATTATATTATATTATATTATATTATATTATA
>Ga0180009_10006544_pt1 | contig 12193 bp, 15 predicted proteins | sample OS_PC_MetaG_FD_123537 | JGI IMG/M metagenome (GOLD analysis project Ga0180009, IMG submission 123537) | Groundwater microbial communities from the Aspo Hard Rock Laboratory (HRL) deep subsurface site, Sweden - OS_PC_MetaG | ecosystem: Environmental > Aquatic > Deep subsurface > Groundwater...
AGGAGATGAAAAGGCGGTAGATGCTCTTATTCTGGTGTTGAAAGACAGAGATAGGTTCGTTCGACAGGAAGCAGTAACAGCACTTGGAAAGATAGGGGGTGGAAGATTAGTGCAACCGCTTACACAGGCTCTAGAAGAGGAAAAGGATGAATTTGTCATAGACTTTATAAAGAAAGTTCTAGAGAAGTTGCGGCAATAGCTTTAGAGTGGTTGTTTTACTTTCCCGGATTAATAACCTTTATCAAATCGTCCCCGGTGAATCTACATCCATCACCGAGTAAGCCGGTGATCGTCAGGCGAATATCCCCCGCCCTTTGTGCCAGTGCGGTTATCTGGGGCAAATCGGTTACGCCAATCGTCTCCGCTACCTCAATCACCACTGGAGGCAGGTCATTAAGCAACTGAGCTTTGTTTGCCAAGGCTCCGCAACACCCGACTGTTTCCTATTTAAACCCCAACAATAAGCACATTATTTAATAATGAGCCATAGTGCAAAGTGAACTACAAATGGGCAGTTTGATAGCAGCTAATTGCCCTTCCTATCGTTTCCCTCGATGTTAGCCTCTCACTCTGGGGGGCTTTCTCTTTTTATTTTATCAAGCTTTCAACTACCCCAGATGGAAGGATGCAATTGCTTCCTATTTTTTGCATAATTGATATTTTATTCACTAAGTGCAAAAGGTGGATAAAGGTCAGTGGTTAACAAGAAAGAATATGCACATACTCTCAAAGACCATCGGTACACGCCGACCACAAAATCAAACAAGCCTCTTGGGTAACGACCGGTAAACAATATGGCAAACCAGGCAATCACTACACACACTATTGCAGCAATCCAGAGGAAAAACAGAAAAATGTAGTGTGGTATAGCCAGTAACCATTTTACTAATGGCAGCCAGCGATTTAGCTTCTTAGCATCAGGATATGGTATCTCAATGTGTACTGTCTGGTCTTCATCTGTCGATGGATATTCATCTGTAAGCAGATCGATATAAGCTCCAACACGAGTGCTGAACTTGGTCAGCGCCACATTCCAGTCAAACCACCACTTTGGATACTTCTGCCTGAATAGGAGCATCAAAACTATAGGCAGAACTACAAGACCAGCGGCGGCATATCGGTAAACCCACCCATCTGCTCCTTCCCTTCCGTATTCAGCACTAGACAGTAAACCAATAATGATGACGATTGGAATAGCAGTGAAAATCCTGAAAAATGTTGTTAGTCTGTTGAGACTCTATCGGGGTAGTCAATGGACAAGCGAACTGGATACGCAGTTGAAACTTCTGCCATAATGATCCCTCCTAATTTTTAGTAATACTTTGTTCATATATTATAGCACTTGGCTGTCAAGCATTATAACAGGCTCCATTTCTCAACGTGGCGCTTGTGGGGGTATACCCTGGTACAGTAATGCTCGTGTCAGTTGGTTCGAATCAAGCCCCTACTATCAGTGGTAAATAAAGAACGCAGATGTGGTATCCGTGCCGATATAATATTTTGCGTCTTGTCTTTTTATGAGGCGGATTGTTCAGGAACATCTTCTAATAATAGTAATATATCCCCTACAACCATATATGTATATATAACGTAACGGTCGGCCTCTTGTGGGCTCACTATAACACTATGCGACCCTTTCTGTGCCGCCTGAAAAACACTGTCTAGTCTATCGCCAATGAAACTTAGATGTGATCCGACTATATGTGTAAACCGGTTTCAATACGTGAAAGAGCATACAATACAGGTTTGTGTAGGTGTCTAGTATTGTCATATCCAGTCAATGTAATCTGCACTAAGCACCCTGCTCCCCAAGTTATAGTACCGGCAGTACTGAATAAAAGTGTTTATACAATTATTGGTTACAGGCCAATCGGTCGGGTCAGTTATTCTGCTTCCTGTATCAGCTGTATGGCAAAATCACCAACCTGACGGGTGTCAAAGTGAGCAGAGATACTGCCAAAGGCAGCCGGGGCTTTTCCTTTGACTATAATCGAGATCCCTTTATCGACCAGCTTGTCCGTCTCCTCGTCAAGATTATCCACAGCGAAGGCAATATGCTGAACACCCTCGCCTTTGCTTTCTAAGAACTCCTTGTAGCGTGATTCCCCTTCGAGAGGCTGAATAAATTCAATCGGTACCGAGCCAATCTGAACGAACTTTGCTCTAATCTTGGGCTTTGATTCTGGAAATATGACCTCGCGCCCGACTGTGGCTATACCTAAAGATTGATAATATTGAACAGCCTCATCTATATCCCTTACTATTACTGCTATGTGATGTAGTTTCCAGTTTTCCCCCATTTTTCTCCTTTCTCTACAACTATGAAGTCAAGCTAACTTCTCCACTTGTAGAAGGGGCATTCTAGATTACGTATTATGTTTTTAGTCCATAAAGTTCTGGATTTGTTCTAGCCTCAGAAAATCGCCGAAACCCTGAAATTTGATGACGTTACTTTTAATAAGGGGAGCTAATTGCTTCCCCAGGTTCCTTTTTACCATTCGCCAAGCTTGGCCCGAACAATCATCATGATTAGAAAACCGCCACCTAGACCTAGGAAGATACCGGCAGTAATATTACCGACTAAAAAGCCGACACCCATACCAATAAAAAGACCAGCTGGTATCGCCACTCCAGAAACGCCCTTTTGCCTCTTCGGTTTCTCTGACTGTGTGGACATAGTGACCTCCTACGTACTTCTCTGACTTTCAAGGTTATTGTAGAGTTTACTGACTGTCAAGTAAATCATTTTGCTAACATTTTTGCTAACGAATTACTGAGCATGAATAGTTACAGAAAGTTACTAGAAGGTACAAAATGAGGCTAAGATCAAAACTTTAAGGGATTAAGAGTTACTATTCTTTACTAGGGGGTACAATACGCCTGTATCTTTTAATCAGGGTGTCAAAACACCAGGTCAACCGCCACCCTGCTTTTATTATTTCTGGGATAAAATATCAATGGATGGCAGGTAACATCGATCTGTATACCTCACACTCTCGGCATATTTGAATCTTCTCGTCCCAACTCTTATGTGTCCTCCCTTGACAAAATGTCCCATTTAAAAACCAGCAAAAATGCCTTATCTGTAACTCCCAAACAATACAATTGTCTCTCCATTCATCGGGGCAGTTCTTTACCTCCCAGCAGGGCTGAAAGGCTCCACCTGAAAAATTCTTCAGCGCTAGAAGGAGCAGCATTTCCCGTTCAATATGAGTCGGAACGTGTCTCCACCCCTGTTCAAAACTCTGTATAGCCTTGGGAGAGACACACAATAATCGAGCTAGTCGGTCCTGGGTTCTTCCCAAAACATGCCTAATTTGGGAAAATTCGTTTCTGTCCATTGAATGACCACCGTATATTTCTAAAATTGATTATACCATAGAAAATACCACATTGTGGTTGACGCATATTACCACAAAGTGGTACATTGTATGAAATGCTGATGAAAAGGGAGCCGGCATTCCTCACCTTGATATAAGGAAATGACCAGTTGAAACTATATCAGATAGTGATAAAAGATATCCTGCGCAGGAAAAGGCGAGTATTATACGCCGCAATGGGTGTGGTTGTTGGCACCATGACAGTCATTGGCATATTAACTATTGCCTTTGCTGGGGAAGCAAGAATCTATAACCAGCTGGAAAAATACGGCCCTAACTTAACGGTCATACCTGCGATAAGTAATCTCGATATGCGGTTAGGCGATCTTAGCCTCGGAACTTTAACAGTCGGGGAAAACTTCATTTCTGAAAAAACCCTGCCTGAGATCAGGCAGATAGCCGATGGTGAGATAAGACAAGCGTTAGGTATCAAAGATGATGGTAATATTGCCACGATTGCTCCAAAACTCTATATAAACACTGAATTGAAGGGGATATCTGTAATGGTAGTCGGAGTGGACCCTCTGGAAGAGCAAAAAATCAAGACATGGTGGCGAATTCAAGAGGGTGAATACCTCCAACTTGCAGACCAGGCCTTGGCTGGGCCAGTAGCTGCTGAGTTATTGGGACTTAATATCGGTGACAAAATCGCGCTGAACGGGAATGACGTAACGGTCGCTGGAATTCTTGATGAGTCAGGTTCAAGCGACGATTATCAAGTTTTCGTGCCGATAATAACATTACAGAAGGCATTTGATAAACAGGGACTTGTTTCCTCAATAGATATTCGTGCGCTTTGCATTGCTTGCCCTGTAGAAGTCATCGCTGATGGCATAAATAGCAGCATCCCGGGAGTTCGAGCGGTTGCAGTGAAACAAGTAGCTGCGGCGGAAATGGACATGATGGATAAGGTAAATAAATTCATGCTGGCTTTAGCCGGAATAACACTTGTTGTTGGTTTGTTCGCCGTAATCAATACGATGATGGCTTCGGTCAACGAGAGGATTAAGGATATTGGAATAATGAGGGCAGTGGGGGCATCACGTAATCAGATAATTAAGATCTTCGTTTATGAGGCCGTCATTATCGGGATAGTGGGGGGTATCTTTGGCTATATTACTGGAACCTTATTAGCATACATAGTGGGACCACTGATTTTCGAAGGTATAGCCATTACTTACATTCCCCAGTACTTACCCCTTTCATTAACTCTGGCTACCCTTATTGCTGTCGCTGCAACTGTGTACCCTGCATTCCAGGCAACCAGAATTAAGGTGGCTGACTCCTTCAGAGCCCTGTGAGGTAGATAAGGTGTTAGAAATTAAGAATGTATCAAAGATTTACGGAGAGGGTACTGCACAAGTAGTTGCCCTCAATAACGTTTTCCTTCAGGTAAACAAAGGGGATTTCTTAGCCGTTATGGGGCCTTCTGGGAGCGGAAAATCTACTCTCCTGAACATCATTGGTGGTTTGGATAATCTCTCCAGCGGTGAAGTGATATTAGAGGGGAAGCGTATCGATAACTTAGATGAGAATGCTCTCGTTGCTATTAGACGGGGCAAAATAGCCTATGTTTTCCAGCAATATCACTTGCTTCCATCTCTAAGTGCTCTTGAAAACGTGCTCTTACCTTTGACCTTTTGTGGAGCAAGCAGGGAAAGAAATAAAGCAGTCGAAATGTTGAAAAAGGTAGGATTGGAAAAAAGAGCAGAGCACAAGCCCAGCGAGCTAAGTGGCGGGGAGCAACAGAGAGTAGCGATTGCCAGAGCTCTGGTGAGTGATCCATCGCTTATCCTGGCAGACGAGCCAACGGGTAATATGGACCAAAAAACAGGAAGGCAAATTTTAAGTTTATTTGACGAACTAAATACTGATGGGCATACCGTAATCATGGTAACCCATAACCCCGAAACAGCCAGGCACGCAAGAGAAATCATAGTCTTGCAGGATGGTCAAATCTTAGATAAAACAGGCCGAAGATAGGGAGGGCATCGTGAGAATGCTGAGATATAACCCAAGGATAATCTTTTTTCTTTTTATTTTTGTCATTCTTATCGGCATTGTAACCGCATGTAGCTCCGCCGAGGTGTCAGCGCCTGAACAAATGGCAGAGAAAGCATCTCCAGAGTTACCAGCCTTCGAGACTGCCGAGTTAACGATTAACCCGTCTGAGGTTAATCCTGGAGTGGAAGTAATTATCACCGCTCAGGTGGCAAATACAGGTGATACTGAGGGTATTTATACTGCCGGACTGATGATAGATGATACCACTGCGGCAACGACGGAAGTAACTCTTGCTGCTGGTGCAAGTCAACTCGTGAGTTTTATAGGCTCCATGACTACCCCGGGGACCCATAAAGTTACCTGGGCTGAGCTTGTTGGAAAATTTCTGGTACCCAGACTTACTGGAGACATCGTGGTAGTGGAAGATGAGCTAACGGAATCAAACGATTTGAAAATCGCTGCTCCAGATTTTACCGCTGTAGATGTTGTAACCGGCGAGACGATCTCCCTTAATCAGTTTAACGGTTCCACAGTACTACTAAACTTCGTGAACTACGGTTGTTCCCCATCGCTCAATCAGGTAGTTTCAGCTCAGCTCTTGGCAATCAGAGACCTGAAAGAAGAGCGTGATGACTTCATACCGATTTCAGTCTTTTGTGGCTGCTGCCCACCGGATGTGCTGCGCGAATTTGCAGAGGAGAATAACCTGGTATGGCCTTGGATTCTTGATACCGATAATTCTATTGTTCGCAAATATACGCGCTATCTCAGGGAATATGGTTATCCGACGTTAATCTTAATAGATAAAGAGCAATATATCAGAGAAGTCACCGGATATAATGATGTCCTTTCACTACACGATAAGATAGATGAGGCATCAAAATGAGGCGGTGACAAGTAGTTGCTGAACGAATGAAATGACCATTATGACGGCTTTATTTTAGAAGAAAGGAAACAAGAGATGCGGAAAGGAATAGCCATAGGTACACTATTAATTTTGGTGATTTTGAGCACTGTTGCATGCAACAGTTCGGAAGATATCACGCCCATAAAGGCTACATGGATTACTGCGCGGATAACCGGTGATACTGCGTCTATTCCGGCAAGTGAAGTCGGGAATAACAGGCTAGTCCATTTCAAGTTAGCTACACTAGGCGGTGATATAGCCTTCATGGCTTACGAACTGGGAGGAAAGACCTATGTGCGTTCCAATATTTGTCCACCTTGTCGGTCTATGGGTTTTTCGCTCCAAAGTAATGCCTTGACCTTGGTATGTGATACTTGCGCGACCACGTTCGAGGCAAAAACAGGTGCGGGAATCGAAGGAGCGTGTGTTGATTTTCCCAAAGCACCTGTGTCATATGAAATCATCGATGGCAATATAGTGATGGCAGGGGATGATCTTATAGCTGCACACGAGAATACTCTTATGCCTGGGTTGCCTTAAGGGCAGGAAAATCTCTCATCCAGCTTGTAGCAATGTTGTGAAGTAACCTATCATGATGATAATCTTTAAACACTGACACAAGACCTTGCGAATGCATAGACCATTGGATGAGCGTTACATTTACCTGTAATTGCTACAGTAGTTGAGTGAGTATTTTATATTATGAAACTCCGCGTCGTGAAGCAGTATGCGCGAGCAATACCAGACAAGCGATAGAGAAGAGAGAGAAAATCGGTAATTTGACAAACTGACTTTAAAAAAATGCTGTAAAAAGACGTCCCTGAAATGGGATGTCTTTCTTTTTACGTAAGACAAAATCTGACGTTTTGTTACTTATAAAAACTGAAAAATTAAGTTACGGAGACCAAATTAAATTTCACGCGTTGCTAAAATTTACACTCTTATAAATTGTGAGTATAATATGACTCATCTCCCACAATTCATCTATAATAAAGAACCAGAAGACAGGAACTGTAAAGCAGGTAGAGAAAGGAGACGAAATGACTTTAGAAGAGTTAGAAAAGAGGGTTCAGGCTTTGGAAGATTTGGAGGAAATCAAGAAACTCAAGGTCCGATATGCCAAATATGTGGATGATAACTTCAATGTTGAAAAACTGGGGGAGCTGTTTACGGAAGACGCCGTATGGGGTGGGGAAGCGTGGGGGATGGTCCGGGGGAGAGAGGCAATTAAGGAGTACTTTGCAGGAATGTCAAAACACATGATATTTTCGTGTCACCGGATTGTTGCGCCTGACATCACCGTAGAAGGTAACAGAGCATATGGGACATGGTACGGGATGAATTCAGGAATCTTGCGCAATGGCAAAGGCTTCTGGTCAAGTTGTCTGTATATTGATGAATATAAGAAAATAAACGGAAAATGGCTTATGAGCAACGTAAAACTGCAGCATTTTTACCGTTCGCCTTATGAAGGGGGTTGGGCCAAAGAAAAGAACATGGCACTCAAGGTTGAAGATGAAAAATAGAGGATATAAGCAGATTTAACGTAGCTGGAGTAAAGAAGAAATCAATATTAGTAAAGCGACTAAGTAAGGAAAGGGTTCTATTAAGATGGAAAAGAAAGAGCCATACGCTACTCAGAAGGAATACAACAAACGTGTCGTTAAATATTCTGATACTCCGCTAATGCAGCTTAATCCCGGTGCTAAAAACTACATCGTATCTTCAGAGAGGATGACGGTCAGTTTCGTAACTCTGGAGCCCAATATCCGTATTACTCCTCACCGCCATGAGCCGGAACAGATTGTGATAGTCAATGATGGTGCTTGTGACTTCATGGTCGATGGCAAACTGTATCACCTTGAGGAAGGCGATGTGCTCCTCATACCTTCCAACGTTGAGCATGGCAACTACAGTTCCGATAGAGGTTTGCGCATGATCGAAGTCTTTTCTCCACCACGAGCTGACTTGGTAGCAGAACAAAAAGCGGTGCAGAAGGCTTTGAAAACGTAGTTTTTTAGTAAAGATACTGTAAGAGCTAAAAACATTAAACCTTGCGAACGACAAAGAAGAAAAAAGTATCAGGAGATAAATAGTGTCGAAATTCAAATTTAATGCAATATTTGGTCTCAAGCCAGGTATTGACCCCGATGAAACATACAGGAATTGGCGTGAAGAACACGTTTTGTATGCGAAAAAATTAACGCTCCCCGAAGTAAGGAAATACAACATAAATAGGGTTATCCATAGATTTGGGGATGTTCAAATAGAAGATATCTGGGGGATTGCGGAGTTTTGGTTTGACGATATAGAGTCCGCGCAAAGAGCTGTGGGACGAGTTCAAGCTGCTCAGCCAGATGAATCTCATACAAAGCGCATTACTCCTGCTAAAAGGTTTATTGTCCAGGAAGAAGAGGTTGAGCTTTAGAGATCCTAATAGTTGTTCCTGAGAGGAAAAAGATATGGTAAAGCTCGTATCAATATTTAGCCTAAAACCAGGTGTTGACCCGGATGAGGTATACAAGGTGTGGCGCGAAAAGCATACTTCATGGGTAAAAGACAAAATGCTACCCAAGGCAAAAAGATATACAATTAATAGACTCATCCACAAATATCCACTGGCTGGCGGGACTACCGCCCAATTTGATATCTTCGGCTATGAAATGATTTGGTTTGACAATTTGGAATCTGCCTTAAGAACTGCAGAACGATTGCAAAGTGCTCAGCCAGAGGAATTTCTAGTTAAATTCATTAAAACCTGTAAGATGGTCATAGTTGAGGGAGAGAATATTAAACTCTAGAGATTCCGTCTATTAGTTTAAGCACAACCATGCCTTGACCAAGAGAGCTAAGAAACGAAGAAAGAGGTGTAAGATGAAGGTTTTAGGTGTTGTATGCAGCCCTCGAAAAGGGGGAAATACCGAACTCCTGGTGCAGGAAGCTCTAACCGGAGCACAGGACCGCGGAGCAGAGACCGATCTGGTAACGGTCTGGGATAAAGATATTAAACCTTGCGACGGTTGTTTATCATGTGAAAAGACCGGTAAATGCCACATTCAAGATGGCGTACAGGAGATTTATCCCAAACTGGTAGAGGCCGATGGCATTGTCTGGGGTACACCGGTTTACTTCTGGAGCGCGACCGCTCAAGCTAAGATTCTTATTGACCGTTCCTATGCCCTATATACAAATAACAACAGGTTGACCAATAAGGTCAGTGGCGTGATATCTGTCGGAGCGAGTTTGGGAAATCTGGGCGTGTGGAATCTATTCAATACTTTCTTTTCAGTACACCACATGCTTTCAACCGACTTCGTATATGGTTATGCCAGAAATAAAGGAGATATTCGCAAGGATAAGCACGCCATGAAAGCGTCAAGAGAACTGGGCAGGCAAATTGTATTGATTGCGGAGCAGAAGTTCAAATACCCGGAAGAGTATGATGTTGCTATCTATCGCTATGTCAAAAGAGAGTACGGAGTCGACAATTGCGTTGGCAGGGATAGATTCACTGATTAAGCATTCGGGCAAAACGATACCCCGAGTGATGGAATTTAAATCGGTTGAAAGCCCAACTATTTTACCATTTGCATGGTTTCAACCATAGCTACCCCGAGTGATTGAGCTCGTGCCATAGCCTGCTGGTTATTTATTACCTCTCCTGGTTTATCAGCGTAGGCAATAACACCTCCACCCCATTCTTTGGCAAGCTCTTCTTCGGTTCTAGGTCCCATTGACCTGGCCGGAATCATTCTATGAAGACCAAAGAAATCATTCAATTCGCTAAAAGCATTGCTGGCACCTACCTGACGAGCAACAACTACCGCACCGGCGACTTTATTTCTTAATCTTCTACCTCTTCTAAAGACGAAAGTGCGGTCAATGATGATTTTTGCCTGGGCAGTAACGCCCAACCAGTATACCGGCGAACCAATTATAATCCCGTCCGATTGCAGGAGTTTGGTGTAAATGCCCTGCATATCATCTTCTATCTTGCACTCACCGGTAATATCGCATGTTTCACAGCCGTCACAGGGCATAATGTTCACATCTGAGACCTTTATCATCTCTATTTCAGCTCCAAGTTTATGAGCACTGTCCAGGGCCTCTTTTACCAGGATTTCCGTGTTGCCATTTTTTCTTGGACTGCAGACTATACCCAGTACCTTCATTAAGATATACCTCCTGAATTATTAACGGACACTCGTGCCGTTGCTACCGTGGTACCCAGAGCACCATCCTCGGTTTCTTGCCCATTTCCTCGGCTAATTCTTCGACTCTCCCGTATTTCATACAGGATGCCATGCAGTGCATCACACAGGCAGGCTCAAGCCCCTTCCTGGTGCGAGATGCGCAAAGGACACATAGTTCGGTAGGGAAAGGCAGATAAGTAAGATATGCCTTGTCATGTGGCAGTTTCTGAACAACTTCAATAACTTGTATTCCTCCCATCCCTGCTGGCCAGTGGTATTCCTGGGCGCAGGCAACCTGACATGCGTAGCAGCCGGTACAGTATTCATAATCTATCAATAGACCATATTCATGTTTCTTAGGCATTTCCCGCCTCCTCTCTCCCGCTGACTTTATAGACTCTACAAAGCAAGTGCTTTATCGGGGCACCCAGGCCATCTTTACCCTGGAAGCCCATAGGAATAAGCTGATTTATATTCGATTCCCACACACCGAACAGGGAAGGCTCTGCTCCTGGCTTCTCGGGGAACCACCAGCCATGAGTGGCCATCACCATCCACGTCGGCACCACGAGGGTTACTTTGGCCTTATATTTACACTTGCCAAGCCAGTTTTCGACCCAGACCCATTCTCCATCGCCGATATCCAGTGACCTGGCAGTATCGGGATGGATTTCAATCACGGGGTCGGGGTCGATTTCCCGCAGCCAGGGGATATTCCTGTGCTCCGCGTGAAAATACACCGGGGAACGTCTCCCTGTCGACAGGATTAGGGGATACTCTTTGTACAGTTCAGGCTGGCTGATGGGTGTGAACGGCGGCTCCTCATAGTGTGCCATGGGCTCCAGCCCCCACTCTTCACGCAGCGACGAGTATAATTCAATCCTGCCGGACGGAGTCTGAAATCCCGGTTTTCTGTCTGCGCGCAATAATCCCTTCTCAAACCGGTGATACGGGGCGCTGGGGTGACCATCGGGCGGAAAGGCCCAGCCTTTCCTCTGCAGCTCCTTAAAAGTCATGCCGGAAGGCTTGATGATTTCATCATAAAGTTCATGAATGGTGTTCCAGCGGAAATTCGGGTCAAATCTCCTGGCCAGCTCGAAGTTGATTTCCACGTCGGGCTTGCATTCATCGACTGTCATGGCCTTATTGATACTCTGAAGCGGCACCCACCAGCTCCTGATGCCGTCTTTTTCCAAAAAACTTGCCGACGGTAGAACCACATCCGCCAGCTGGGTCGTGGGAGTCATGAAAAGGTCGACGGCTACCACGAAGTCGAGCTTCTTGATTGCCTCAACCCATTTCCTGGGGTCGAGCCCTATACCGGCCACAGGATTACAGGCCTGTATCCACATACCTTTTATGGGGTAAGGTTTATCGGTGAAAATCTGCTCCAGGACCAGGTCTGTCTGGGCCCGCCAGATAAATTTGTTCAGGGGTCCATAACGGTCAGCCCCAATCCTCTTCCTGTCAACCTCTTTGGATTCTAACTTGATGACCCCCTTGGCCCCGGGCAAGGCATAGGCAACGGCATCGAAGGCGAAACGGGAGATTACATTCCCACCGGGCACATCCAGGTTGCCGGTTATACACCATAAATTGGCAATCGCCTGGGCGGTGGGCGTGATGGCGGGGGTCATGTCAATGGGCACTCCCCAGTGTATGGCTGCCGGCTTGCTTTTGGCGTAAAACCGCGCTGCCTCCACAATATC
>Ga0180009_10006545_pt1 | contig 12193 bp, 14 predicted proteins | sample OS_PC_MetaG_FD_123537 | JGI IMG/M metagenome (GOLD analysis project Ga0180009, IMG submission 123537) | Groundwater microbial communities from the Aspo Hard Rock Laboratory (HRL) deep subsurface site, Sweden - OS_PC_MetaG | ecosystem: Environmental > Aquatic > Deep subsurface > Groundwater...
AACCTCCTTCACTCCGGGTACCTTCTCAAAATCTGATTCCATACACCAGAAACATCCTCCCGCCAAAATAGCCTTCTCCATCCTATTCTCTCCCTTCCCCCCTTCCAAAGCAGAAGTCTTATTCATATAAAAGGGGAAAACTAATATTGCTATCAAAAATAAGGCGATCAACCCAATCCATTTTATTGAAAACATATTTATCCCTTCCTTTCCGACTCAGATAGTAAATCTAAATTTTTAATTTTGAAAGTAACTTATCCTGTAAACAACTCCCGCTCTATCATCCGAGACGAGAAGAGCCCCATCCGGCATAACCAAAAGATCGGCCAGCCTCCCCCACTCCCTGACATCGGGGAGCCACCCATCGGCAAAGACCTGATAATCGACCGCTTTATTGTTTTTAACAGTAACCATGGTTACCCTATAGCCAATAGGAATGGAACGGTTCCAAGAACCATGTTCGGCGATAAATATCTTGTCCCGATATTTTTCGGGGAACATCTTCCCCATATAAAATCTCATCTCCAAGGGTCAGTGAACGGGCCTTAGGAACCTCGGCATATACCTCTATCTTAAAGCCTTTGGGGAGTCTAATCTTTTGGAGAGGAAGAGTCTCTCCGAAGGCAACAGAGACAAATAAAAGCAAAAGAAATAGGGCAAGTACAACTCTTCCGACAAGAGACTTACTCCTGCAAGGGACAAATATAAACATAAGAATCCTCCGGGGAAATAGAAGACGTAAAAAGGGGTGCCTCGAAACTAATATCGGAGACCGTGATTGTCAAGATAGCCTCCTCCCTCCTTTTGTTTGCTTAGGCAGACAAATGGTGTTCAAGATGGCTCTTGATACCCTTCAGAGACTCTATAACCTTGGAGGCCTCTCTCTTTGACAGATTGCCGATATCTTTCTTCTGGTAATACTTGGCAATAAAATTTTGGAGGTGATTATCATCCCAGCCGATCTCTCCGGCCAATCCTTTTATAAACATCCTCTGGCGTAGGGTTATACTATTGTTCTCGTTCCGGTAATGTCTGCTCCGGACAAAGTTATTCATCAACTTCCTGAATCCTCTTTCATCAAGATCCTTGGAGGTTGAGACCCCGGCAGCCTTTTTTAATATGTCTCGGTATTCCTCATCGCTGAGACCAAGTTCCTTTTTAACGATGTGGATAACGGCCAGTTTCTTTTTATCCATATGTCTAATGTGTAAAGATGTTTAGAAGATTCTGTCAGGTGAGGGTATCTACAAGACCATTCGACCACTATTGGGACTCATACGCAAATAAAAAGTATGCGCTCAAACAATTACTTTTAATTGAATTACATTGACACGATTCTCTAAAATTGTTTAAGTTAGTCATATAAAAATGCTCGAAGCTTGATGCTTTAAGATATTCAGGTATCCCCTCCAATAAAATTGTAAGGATAGATTAACCATGCGATTGTGTCTCCCCCCCTGTCTGACTATTTTCGGCCGCCTATGCCTGGCCGCTCTCTGCCTCATCTTCCTTGGCTCATCTTCCCCCGCAATGGCTTCAAACAGGACCAGCGATGAATTTCTGACGGGCTATATTGCTTCGATTCTCGAGCGCGATCTCCTTTGGAAAAAAGAGAGTTATCGCCTAGACATTAACAATGGGATGGCCGTAATTACCATCTTTAAAGATAGCCGGATTCGCAGGCGGGATACGGCCAAACAGCTAAAGGCTATCGACGGACTTAAGGGGGTGGAGATTGTGGTTCGCCCGCCTGATAATATTAAGACGGGAGGAATAAACGATCTTCTTAAAATAACAAGCGAAGCAGAGGTCTTTCCGGTAGGAGACTTTTTCAAACCCCTCATCGCCGACCCGAAACAACCTCAGTTCTTTGTCAGCTTCGACCGCTTCAGGTCATCCGGTCAGGAATTCACTATGGCCTCAGTCGGATTCGGCGAGACCTTCGGTATGTATAGGCTCTTAGGTGAACACGAGGGGAATGGCCTGCAAATAAGCCTGCAAGGCGGGCTCTTCGCCCAGTTCAATATGGATGCCCCCTCCAGCGATCTTATCAACGCTGATTACATCATCGGTATCCCCCTTACTTATAGGCACAACGACGATTCAATACGTCTTCGTATATATCACCAAAGTTCACACTTGGGGGATGAATTTCTCCAAAGTGTTAACCCGCCGGAAAGGATTAATCTCAGCTACGATACGAGGCCGTTGAACTTATCTATTCACACGAATGGCCCGAATGGAGAATATACGGGGGCGGCGAATACCTGATACATAAGGAACCGAAAGATTTGGAACCGCTTATCACCCATTGGGGGGTTGAGTATTACGGGAGCAAGACCCTTCTCTGGAATGGTAGACCTGTGGCCGGGATAGACATAAAGGGCTTCGAGGACCGTGACAACGGCCCCGATAAGAGTCTAAAGGCAGGGCTTGAGTTTGGCCATCCCAACCCGGGGGAACGCCGCCTTCGCCTGCTGGCTGAGTGGTACAATGGTTTTGACCCCCGCGGCCAGTTTTACAACAACAGGGTTGAATATTACGGGCTGGGGACATTTCTCGGATTCTGACATAGTTTGACTTTGGCAATAAAAGCTATCACAATGAAAGGTGGGGTAGTGTATACCTACAAGGCGTTGTACCAAGCTAATGTTGCATTAGACCTCAATACAATCAATGCCCCATAAAGAGTTCCATTTTTAGCCTTAAAGCAGGCAAAAAGGTAAGGTAGGCTGTTCTCGAAGAACCTAATAGTCAACAGCAAAACAGAACAACATAAAGGAGGAGATAAAATGAAATCAATATATCGTGTGGTACTTATGGCAGCTGCCCTTGTTCTTATCCTCCCCTTGTCTGCCCGATCCGAAATAAAGGAGGGGCAATTTGAATTTAGTCCGTTCGCTGGTTACAACTTCTTCGAAAGCAGACAAAATCTGGAGAACCAGGCCATATTTGGCGGACGGCTTGGTTATAACTTTACTAAAAATTTTGCTATCGAAGCCGTCGGGGAACATATAGGAAGCCGCGTTGATGATGATTCAGAAACATGGACTGAGGTAGGGCAGTTCGCCAGTCCAACTGATAATGTAAATATTAACTTTTATCATCTCGATCTCCTTTATCACTTTAAACCGGAGGAAAAATTTAATCCCTTCATCGCCGCAGGTTACGGAGCTGCCAACTATAACCCGGAGATGATAGATGGCGGTAATATGGCCATTATTAATTTTGGTCTGGGAGCAAAATATTGGATGACCGACAATTTCGCTTTAAGGTTTGATCTTAGAGATAATGTTGTTTACGATGAGTCCCTCCACAATGTTGAATCTACCGTGGGAGTGGTATTCGCATTGGGCCGCAAGGCAAAGCCCGCGCCGGCCCCTGTTGCAGTCCATGAACCAGCCCCTAAGCCTAAAGTTGAGGAGAAGGTTGTTGTCCTTTCCTTTGAGGACATTCCTTTCGACTTCGACAAGGCGGACATCAACCAGGAGGCGAAGGAGATCTTGAAGAGGAATATACAGGTTCTTAAAGCAAACTCAAAGGCGAAGATCCGTATTTCAGGACATGCCTCTCTTGCCGGTACTGAGGCCTACAACCAGAAGCTGAGCGAAAAGAGGGCAGAGGCTGTTTATGAGTACCTGATTAAAGAAGGAAATGTTCCCCCCAAAAAGCTTGTCACTGTAGGATATGGGGAGACGAGGCCGGCCGTTCATGAACCTAATCCAAAGGAGATCCACTCAAAGGCAGCCAAGGCTAACATGAGAGTTCTGCTTGAAATAATCGAATAGACGGAGTTGGTTTTAAGCTAATATTTGTTGAGCAAGATTAGCCTAAAACATTTTAGGAGCAGCGCCGATGGACATATTCAAACCTAACCAGACCAGTTCCAACCTCATGGTTAAATACGCCGAAGAGAAATATTATAAACCGGAAAAGGATAAAGACATTGAACGGTATCTGGTTATCTACGACATTTTTATTAAGGCCAGGGGTTACTACATCATCAACAAGGTATTCTTTTTCTTCTCCCTGATATCTGGGTTGGCCGTCTTACTCTGGCCGTCCCTATCCATCTTCGCCACAGACCTCGGCTGGAGGGAAATGGGATTTCTTAATTCGGCCATAGTCCAGACAACGGTTACCGGAATAGCCGCTCTTAATTTCGCCATCTACAGTCACTACAAAAAGAGACAGCTTTACGCCGAAAACCTGATGAGGGTCGCCATCTTTTCAGAGGACTCTCTGGGTAAAATCAAAGACTATGTTGTAAAAGAGATGGAAAGGATCGACAGCGGATTCAGTTTTGGTAAAAGCCTTATAAAGGATGAGAGCGACCATACAAAGTAGCCTCTCATTAAAATATTGTGCGGCCTAAACTAAATAATAAAGGAAAAAAGGGAGTAGCTTGTTTAAGCTACCCCCTTTTTATATATTGGCTCCCCGGGACGGATTCGAACCGCCGACAGGGTGGTTAACAGCCACCTGCTCTGCCAGCTGAGCTACCGGGGAATATTGCTTCACATTAAGCGAACTAATTTACTATATTTTTAGTATCAGTTCAAGCTTAACCTGATTTCTATTTTTTTATACTGAACCGCCTTCAAAATAATAACAACCCCCTTACTCCCCCTTTTCTAAGGGGGAATTATGGGGAGAATTGCAGTAGAGTCCCCCTTGGAAAAGGGGCATCCAACGATTCCCCCTTAACAAAGGGGGATAGGGGGTTGTTAGCGTTTAAATGCGGCTTTGCATTTTAGAGGTCCGGATGCTCATGCATGGCCTTCAAACGTCTCCAACGCCTATCGACCTCTTTCTCAAAGGACTCTACAATATCATCATAGTCAGACTTCATCAGGTGCTTGGTCTTCCCCATATGCTTGAACCATTCACGGGCAGGAACCTTCTTCCCCTTGGCCTCAGGATCATAGTTTAGGGTTGTAACCCCTCTTTCCACCTCATAGAGAGGGAAGAAGTTACAATCGACCGCCGCCTGAATAAGCTCCTGAGCACCGCCGGCCTCACTCCTCCAGTTAAGCGGACAGGCGGAGAGGAATTTACCATAAACCAATCCCTCATGCTTGGCATACCATTGCGCCTTGGCCGCCTTCCTAATCATATCCTTATAGTTCGACTCTACCGCAGTAAAGACATAGGGGATATGGCAGGAGGCAAACAGCTGGACAGTATCCTTATGCTGTCCACGCTTACCGCGTCCAACCGTTCCGACATTGGATGTGCTGGTGACATGTCCAAGCGGCGTGGCATAGGAGAGCTGGTTACCTGTGTTCATGTACCCTTCGTTATCATACTCGAGGATGATCATGTTATGGTTTCTGAAGGCTGTTCCGAGTGCCGGTCCAAGACCGATATCAAGACCCCCGTCACCGCTAACCAATATAAAGGTAATATCCTGATCCTGAGGAATCTCTCCCCTTCTCTGTCTCTCCTTATACATATCAACCAAACCGCTCAAGGTTGCGGAGCCGTTCTGGAAGAGATTGTGGACATAGTTAACATTAAAGGATGTATGAGGATAGGAGGTGGTAACAACCATTCCGCAACCTGTGTGCCAGAGCATAACAACATGACCCGTAATCCCCTTTAAGAAGGTATTGATATTGGGGAATATTCCGCAGCCCGGGCAGGCGCTGTGTCCGGGGACAATACGTCTCGGCATGGCGGTAAGCTCGGCCGCCTTGACCCCCTTGGCCTCTATAATATTCTTCTCCTTATTCTCGGTAACAGTAATAATACAGGGAGAGGCCGCCTCTTTGGTAATGGGCTCGGAAACCTTGGCAAACTTGAAGTTCGGGTCACCGGCGGTTGCTCCTATGTAATCGTAGGGAACGGCAACCTTACCAGTCTTAGCAACCTCGAGGGCGCTCTCCAGCATTTCAATAGCATCTTCAAGGTAGAGGTCCTTCCCGCCAAGGCCGTATATGCGGCTCAAGACAAGAGATTTATTGGCAGGGTCGCTCTTTAGGGCAGCCTTTACCTCGGAAGACATACTCCCCCCCATACCGTTGAACGACTCAGCCCTATCGGCAATCAAGACCGCTTTGGCCTTTCCAAGGGCGGCCACAATCTCTTTAGCCGGGAATGGGCGTATAACAGTCGGATAAACCAAGCCAACCTTCTTCCCTTCTTCCCTCAACTTATCAATCGCCCCACGAACCGTGTCGGCAGCCGAGTTGAGGATAAAGATAATCGCATCGGCATCCTCGGTACGGTATGTTTCGATCATCTTATAGGAACGGCCGCTCAGCTTGGCATACTCTTCATACATAGCCGGCAAGGCTTCATAGGCCTCCTGCATAGCCATGCTCAGCTGTTTTTTATTGTTTATCTGATCCGGGTCGTTCATCAATGGGCCAATGGTAATCGGATTGGCCACATCAACCGACGTATACAAAGGCTGATACTTACCGATAAACTTGTAGACAGACTCTCTGTTATCGTCAAAGTAGGAAACCCTTCTTTTCTGATGGCTGGTTATAAAACCGTCATAAGAAACTATGGCCGGAAGTCTAACCTTTTCGGCAATCTTGAGAGCGATTATATTCATGTCGTAGACCATCTGCGGGTCTTTGGCCAAGAGGATTATCCAACCCATATTTAGGGTAGTCATTATATCGGAATGGTCGCAGCGGATATCTATCGGCCCGGAAACGCTTCGGTTAACAACGTTTAAAACCATCGGGAAACGTGTCCCCGACTGAGCCGGTAACTGCTCTATGGCGTACAGCAAACCGTTAGCCGAGGTGGCGTTAAAAACCCTTCCCCCTGCTGTAGCGGCACCGTAACATATACCGGCAGCCCCATGCTCACCGTCGGCCGGAATCAGGTGTACATCATGTTCCCCGTTGGCTCCCATCTCGTCAAGATATTCTGCTATCTCGGTAGATGGTGTAATCGGGAAATACCCCATAACGTGGTAATTGATATGGGCTGCGGCGATAGCAGCCATCTCGTTACCGCTTCTAAAGTCTATCTTCTGCTTACCTTTAGTCATTATTTTTGCTCCTCTATCTTGGTGCTTAATTGCCTAAATCTTGCTGTAGCCGACCGGCCTTTGACGCAGCCGGCTTTGTTGTCAATCCTCGCCATAGACCACGCTATGGCTGCGGTTGTCTTCGCGCCAGCCGCGCCAAATTCTCGGTCTTGATACTGACGCAGACTTAGGCAACTAAACACGGGTAAATCCTTTTTTCAAAATCTCTTCATCCACTTCGGCCTCTTTGTGGGCATGAAGGGCGTCAAATTTACACATCTGCACGCAACGCAGGCAGCCTTTGCAATATTGATAATTTATTCTTACTAACACTCTTCCCTCTTTTCCGAGGGCGTTAGTACCGTCCGTCCATTCAAATGTCATATCAGGACAGGTAATATCGCACTCACCGCAATCCTTACAGTTGGTCTTGTTGAGAACAGGAATCCACCCCTCACGGCTGGGGCTTAGATCCTTCTGAATACTCGTGCCGGCAACGGGAATAACCCCGCCTATCGGCTGATTCAGATAGCCTATCTTCTGGCAGGCTACCCCACCGCAGGCATCAACCGGCGGATACTTACCATCATCGGCAAACTCTTTTAAAACCCCTTCGTTATAACCTCTGTCAAATGTCTTCAGGTTGGGGGGAACCAGCTTGGCATACTTCTTACCAAGGTTATGGCTTATGGAGGCCTTGACCGCCTCCGGGTCTATGAAACCTGAAAACTTGGCTATCGTTCCGAGAAGGGCGGTATTAACCCTGGTCCCCTCTTCCATGGCAATCTTAAGGGCATCGATACAGACAATCTTCCCCGAGTTCATTTTAAGAACATCCCTCATCTCATCAGGTGTTCTGGCGGTATTTACAATAATAACCGTTTCAGGCGTAACACCGGCCATTACTGGTACCGTCTTAATCAACTGCTCATGGAATATGGCCGACAACTGCGGTCTCTCAACCGGGCTGTTTACATATATCTCCTTGCCGGCCGGGGCAAAACGGACAAAGGCCTTAACCGGGGCGCCCCTCTTTTCAGAACCGTAGCTCGAAAAGTTTAGGCCGTTAATCCCCATATTGAGGACACCCGCTTCACCAAGTACCTTACCGGCCAGGTTGGCCCCTTGGCCGCCGATACTCTCCATTCGGATTTCGTAAAACCCGAACTCATTAACATTCTTCATCTCTACAACCTTTGTTTCCATGTCAATCACCTTTAAAAGTATGAGAAAAAACAACTATACAGAGCGTCAGAAAAAAGTAGACCGAGGCGCGACGAAGGCGAAGAGTGAGGCGTATTTAGCATACGCCGTAACGAAGAGCCAAGGAGCAACAAAGGTATACGAATTTATGTCGCTCTGTCTAAATCTCTTTTCTTCCCTGTAACGACCTCATAATGGTAACCTCATCCGCATACTCAAGATCGCTTCCGACCGGAAGACCTCTGGCGATACGGCTTACCTTCACCCCCAAAGGTTTTAAAACCTTCGAAAGATATATAGAGGTTGCCTCCCCCTCTGTATCAGGATTGGTGGCAATGATTACCTCTTTTATCCCCCCCCCGCTAATCCTAAGCTCAAGTTCCTTAATCTTAAGATTGGAGGGACCTATTCCATCCAACGGGGCCAACACCCCCATCAGGACATGATACAACCCCTTAAATTCCCGCGACCTCTCTATGGCGTAGATATCCTTAGATTCCTCGACAACGCAGATGATATCCCTATCCCGCCCGCTGTCCCGACATATCTCGCAATGGTCATCTTCTGTTATAGAATTACAAACAGAACAGAGCCTAACCGATTCCTTGACAGATATCATCGCCTCGGCCAAGGCAAGCGCCATAGACTTATCAGACTTCAAGACAAAAAAGGCCAACCTCTCGGCCGTTTTCTGACCTATGCCGGGGAGCCTTTTAAACTCTTTAACAAGATTGTTTACAGATTCTAAACCCTTCAAGGGTTACCCCATAAGTTTGGCTAGGAATGGGGGAATACCCATATCGCCCGCAACTTTGGACATCTCCGCGGTCATAAGCTTCTTGGCCTTCTTTGAGGCCTCATTAACCGCCGACATTACCAAATTCTCTATAGCGGCTATATCCTTCTTCTCTATAAGGGAAGGGTCTATCTTAATCGACAAGACCTCCCCCTGGCCATCGGCCATAACATTGACTAATCCCCCCTTTGACTGCCCCTCAACCCTCTGGGCCGAAAGGTTTTTCTGGATGGCCTCCATCTTCGATTTCATCTCTTTGGCCTGGCGCATCATGTCGCCCATGTTGCCTAATTTACCCAGCATAGACATAAAATATAACTCCTATCTATTCGCTCTATATTGAACAACTTAACCAAAATACAAGAGGTAATATTATACAGATATTACGAGTCGGATGCCACTACTCCGGGAAAATGATTAAGCACCTCCCCCACAATCTCCTTCTTCCACTTGCCGCTCTCCTCCCCCTGAGGGGCATTTTGCTTTTTGGTCTTCGGCAGGGCAACATCCTTAAAGGCCAGAGTTACCTTACGCCCTAAAACCTCCGATAAAACCTTGTCGATAATCTCCATATTAGAGTCTATCTCGCCTCGGTAAAAGGCTACTTCCTTATCGTTGGCAAATCCTATGACCAAACTATCCACCGTAAGAGAGTGGAATATAGCATGCTCCAAAACACCTCCCAATCTGGGGCGGATATTGCTAACTCCCTCTTGGACACGCAACCAAACAGTCTCCCCATCATTGGTTATTTGATTGGAAGTCATTGGCAAATTATCTAGAGGGGGCGCAACACTCTTTTTCGCCCCCCTATCCTCTTTTATTGCAGCAGGCTTAGCCTCCCTCTTCGGAACCGGCACAGCAGCTCCGACTGAGCCGCCCCCATTATCGCCGCCGGACACAGACTCCATCTTTTCTATAATGGAGGCTATCCCCACCATAGAGGCGGCCTGGGTCATCTTAATCAGCCCCATCTCAAGGACAAGTGTCGGGAGGGTTGACGGCTTCATATCAAAATCGGTCTTCAGCATAATCTGAAACATGAATTGAATTGCAGTCTCGTCAAGTCCGGAGGCCTGCCCCTTAATCGACTCAATCAAGTCAGCATCAAGCCCAATCAAATCGCCCGGCTCGCTGGTCAGCTTGCAAATAGTCATATTTCTGAGATAGTGCAGAATATCTTGCGAGAGATTCTTTAGATCAACCCCCTCCTGCTCCACCTCACGGACATGGGAGACAATCCCCTTAACGTCCCCGGTAATAACGGAATCTATAATGGCTGAAATCCTGGCCATCCCGGCCACGCCCAAAACCTCCCTAACCTTCTCCTCGGAAACATTCTTCCCTGCGTAGGAGACAACCTGGTCGAAAAAGACAAGGGCATCGCGCATGCTCCCCCCCGCCCCATTGGCAATAATATCTATTCCCTGCCCCTCAAAGGTTATTCCATCCTCCTTGGCAATCTTATTGAGCTGGGCGGCAATATCTACCTTGGAACATCCCTTAAAGACAAAGGTTTGACACCTAGAATGAATTGTCTCGGGAATCTTGTGCGGCTCGGTGGTGGCAAATATAAAAACAGTGTGAGGCGGAGGCTCTTCCAAAGTTTTAAGAAAGGCATTAAAGGCGCTTTTGGAAAGCATGTGGACCTCATCCACAATGTAGACCTTATATTTCCCCCTGGCCGGGGCATAGCGGACATTCTGGCGCAGCTCTCTGACATCATCAACACTGGTATTGGAAGCGCCATCTATCTCGATAACATCGGGGGAAGAACCTTTAGTAATATCATGGCACATATCACAATTATTGCAGGGGCCTTTGGTCGGTTCATTCAAACAATTGAGGGCCTTGGCAAATATGCGGGCCATAGTCGTCTTCCCTACCCCCCTCATACCGCAGAAGAGATAGGCATGGGCAATACGGTTGGCGGAGAGGGCATTCTGCAAGGTTCGGGCGATCTGTTCCTGCCCCACCACCTCCTCAAAGGTCTGGGGACGCCATTTTCTTGCGGATATTTGATAAGTCATATATCAGCCACGGTTAAGTGAATTGCCATTAAAAAAGAAATGCGCCCAAGAGGAGTCGAACCTCTGACCAACGGAATCGCAATCCGCTACTCTATCCATCTGAGCTATGGGCGCCTAAAATATCGCAGTTTACCTGGTGCTTAATTGCCTAAATCTTGCTGTAGTCGACCGGCCTTTGACACGCCCGACTTTGTCGTCAATCCTCGCCATAGGCCCTGCTATGGCTGCGGTTGTCTTCGTGCTGGCCGCGCCAAATTCTCGGTCTTGGTACTGACGCAGACTTAGGCAACTAAACACTAGAGAAAAACTACTTATAAAACAAACGATTAATATGGCGGAGAAGGAGGGATTCGAACCCTCGGTTCGTGTTAACGAACACTCGCTTAGCAGGCGAGCACCATCGGCCTCTCGGTCACCTCTCCGCATAAATAGGCTTGTATTTACATGATATATGGTCAATCGGGACAAAACCACCCCCAAAAGACAATTAAGCTGGTAATTATAGCATAAGTAGGTTAAATTGCCTGAAGAAAAACTGAGGAATCAGAAAAAGGGAGAAGGGTGCCGTTTTTGTTTGTTACTCTTCAATAAAATAATCTGAGTCTATTTTTTTAACCTCATAACTAATTATCTTCGAAACACCAACGTTATTTTCAATCATAAGGTTGGCCAATGTTTCCCCGTCAATCAAGATAACCTTATGGGTAATTGTTTTTACATACTCCAAGGCATCTTTTGTGAATCCAGAGGTTGTGATAAATACCCCCTTATTTGCCTTTTGGCCGACAAGGCTACCGACAAAATTTCTAATCTCTTTTGATCCAACAACGTTTTCCCACCGTTTGGCTTGAAGATAAATTACATCAAGGCCCAATTTATCTTCCTTAATTATTCCATCAATTCCGCCATCACCACTCCCACCAATAGCCTGCCCGGCGTCTTTACGCGAACCGCCATATCCCATAGACAACAAAAGCTCTACTACCAATCTTTCAAAAAATTGTGGAGAGCTCTTTTTTACTAAATCCAATAATTCCTGCGATAAATCTTTTATGGCTCTTCGCGTAAGAGTGTGGGTCATTTTATATCCCCTTAAGCATACAAGTCAGTATTTTCAGCCTCAGATACTCCTCGTCTCGTAAACCATAAGCCCTTCTCTGGATTACACGGATC